>CACRXA010000056.1_pt1 | contig 142946 bp, 144 predicted proteins | sample 5377051 | NCBI WGS metagenome assembly CACRXA01 (sample SAMEA6061847, study PRJEB28556) | metagenome | reverse complement strand
TGGGCCTCCAGGGCCTTGGCCCGCGCCAGCACCTCAAAGGCCGTCTCCGTGCCCAAGCGGGACATCCGCTCCGCCAGCCGCATAGACGCCTCCCGGCGTGTCGCTCATCATTCCCCTCCCTGCTGATAAGCCGGACGGCCCCGGGCCATAGCCTCCAGCTCCGCCTCGATACGTCGCAGCTCTTCCTCACTCAATGGGGTAGGACCGGTGAAGCGTCGCTTAGCGTCCAGCTGCCAATACAACACCATCACCACACCCAACCCCAATATGGTCCATAGGGTCAATTCGTTGGGGGGGAGGCAGAACAGGACAGTGATGAAGGCGATCCACGCTATCGCGATCCCATTGATCCAAGGCCCCAAGGCCCCCAGGTTCCATGGGGCGTTCTGAGGAGTTGTGTATTCTCCGCGCTTGCGCAGTTTGTTTCGAAGGTTGAGGTATGTTGGCAGGCCGTAGGCCAGATAAAGAGTAATGGTGCTAATAGCGGTGACCACATAGTACGCCGCCGAGTAGATGGTCAGCAGCACTGCGAGCATAGAGGTGATGAGTATCGACCAAACGGGAGTTCGAAGGCGGGGATGGATCCGCCGGATCAGGGAGTATCCAGGCATCCCCCCATCACGGGCGAAGGCGAACCACATCCGGCTCATGCTCGTGATCGAGGACAGCCCGCAAAGCCACATCGCTCCCGCGATGATCAGCCCAATCAGGTTGGCGAAAAAGGGGGCGAGGTTCTGGCGGACGATGTAGAGGACAGGGTAGGGGTCGTTCACTGTACCCGGGATGTCGGGGATCGCGGCGGTCAGAGCCATGAGGACGATGTAACCGACCACCCCGGAGACCGCCACGGAGAGGAAAACTCCCCAGGCGCTGTTGAGGCGCGCCATAATCGTTTCCTCCGCCATATGGGCGGAAGCATCGTAACCGGTGTACGTCCATTGGGCCTGCAACAGGCCGAGGGCGAAGACCAACAGGAAAGGGGCTGCCCGATAGATCTCTTTAAGGGCCGGGATTAAGGCGAACAAAGGAGAGGGAAAGGTCCAGGGTCCAATGACCAGAGCCGGTCCAACCGTCCCGTCTGGAAGCGGCGCGGAAGAAGCATCGAGGGGGTTCACTGTGTTTACAAAGGAAAAAAGGAAAGACAACGGCTGATGGACCTTGCCAAGAAAGGTCAACAGTCCTGCGATAATGAAAACGCCAGCGATATGCCAATAGACACTGAAATCGCTCAAAAGAGCGGTAAGGCGGATCCCGAAAATGTTGATCAGCACCTGAGGGATCATAATGAGGACCATCACAAAAACATAAAAACCCCAGCTGCTTACAGTTCCAAACACCGGGACAGGAGCATCCGGGGGGATGCCTAGCAGGTTGCTGAGGAACCCGACGATGTAAATGGCGGCGGCGATGTCGATCCCGGCAGTGATGGTGATCTGGCCGATCATATTGAACCAAGCGGTGACCCACGCCCAACGGGTTCCCCCGAGCCGGTAGGCCCAATAGTAAAGTCCACCGGCCGTGGGGTAGGCAGAGGCTAGCTCAGCCATGGAGGCCGCTACGCATAGCGTAAAAAGCGTGACCAGGGGCCATCCCACACTGTTAATGATCGGGCCGGCGAACTTCAAGCCGTAACCGTAAAGAAGCATGGCCCCTGTGAGAATGGAGATGATGGAGAAAGAAATAGCGAAGTTGGAAAAGCCGCCCATCTCACGGAAGAGCTGCTGGGCATAACCCAGGCGATGCAGATCTTGGATATCCCTACGGATGATCTCCCAAAGATCCTTGCGCTTGTCCATGGCCCCCTCCTCTTCTCAAAGAGGATCGAAGCGGTCTCATTCCGGGGTCAGGTACGCCGCGGTGATCCCACCATCCACCAGGAAGATCGCTCCGTTCACATAGGAAGACTCATCGCTGGCCAGGAAGAGAGCGGCCTGAGCGATCTCTTCCGGCCGAGCGAAGCGGCCCATAGGGATATGCACCAATCGTCGTTGACGGCGCTCGGGATCCGCCAGAAGCGAGGCCAGCAACGGCGTCTCCACCGGCCCGGGGCAGAGTGCGTTGGCCCGGATGTTGCGGCGCGCGAATTCAACCGCAATCTCTCGAGTCAAGGCCAGCACGCCGCCCTTGCTGGCTGTGTAAGCGATCTGGGAGACAGCGGAGCCCATTAAGGCGACAAAGGAGGCCATGTTGATGATCGAACCTCCGCCGGCCCGGAGGAGGGCCGGGATCCCATATTTGCAGCCTAAGAAAACCCCCTTGAGATTTACAGAAATGACCCGATCCCAAACTTCCTCTTCAGTCTCTAAGATCGATCCATCACGGGGGTGAAAGATTCCTGCATTATTGAAGAGAACATCCAGACGTCCATAAACTTGTTCGGCGAATTCAACCATCGCTTTGGCATCCGATGCTTTCGAGACATCCGCCTGGAACGAAACTGCTGTGCCGCCCTCCCGGCGGATCAGCGAGACAGTCTCCTCGGCCGTCTCCCGATTGATATCCACAACGACCACCCGGGCTCCCTCTCGCGCAAAAAGCAAAGCGCTCGCCCGCCCAATGCCGCTTCCGGCCCCTGTGATGAGAGCGACCTTCCCTGATAAGCGCATCGATCTCCCTCCTTAAGCTCGTTCGAAATAACGTCGTCGCTCCCAATCGGTTACAGCTTCTTGGAACTTACGCTGCTCGGTCTTAAAGAAATGAAGATAATGTTCGACAACTGCGCTTCCGAAAACTTCCCGCACCCACGAGCTCTGTTCGAACTCGCGAATCGCCTCCTCATAGGTGCGGGGGACGTCGGGAAGCTCCGATGCGGTATAAGCGTTGCCTTCAAACATCGCCGGCGGTTCAATCCGGCGTTGAATTCCATCCAGGCCCGCCGCCACAGTGGCTGCATAGGCGAGATAGGGATTGGCATCTGCACCGGGAACACGGCACTCAATACGCAAGGAATTTCCGTGACCAACGATACGGAAACCAGCAGTTCGGTTGTCATAACTCCACGCAATCCGTGTGGGAGCAAAAGATCCAGCTACATATCGTTTATAGGAATTCGGGTAAGGCGCATAAAACACCATGCACTCCCGGAGATGGGTCATCCAGCCGCCTAAAAACCAACGGAAGATCGGAGAAACATGAAGAGGACCATACCTTAAATTGCCGGGAAACAGCGATTGCTTTCCATCTCGATCCCATACGCTAACATGAATATGCATGCTTGATCCCGCATACCGTTCGTCCCACTTAGCCATAAAGGTAATAGATACTCCTTTCTGCCATGCGATTTCTTTGGCGGCGTGCTTGTAAATGACGTGCCGATCGGCCATCTCGAGGACATCCGCATAGCGAAGATTGATCTCATGTTGTCCAGGCCCCCATTCTCCTTTAGAAAATTCGACAGGGATGCCAGATTGTTGCAAATGATGCCGAATAGCTCCAACTACTTCTTCCTCCTTGGTTCCCTGTAAAATATGATAATCTTCAATATACCATCCAAAAGTTTGAAGACCGACATATTGCTTTCGAGCCGCCTCTTCGTAAGAATCCTTAAACAGAAAGAACTCAAGTTCGGACCCAGCCATGATGGTGTAACCCATTTGAGTAGCGCGTTCAACCTGACGGAGCAGGATGGTTCGAGGAGCGATTTCTATCAAACGATCCTCTTCTTCTTCGTACACATTACAGAGAACAAGGGCAGTTTTCGGTAACCAGGAAGCGATGCGAAGAGTGCGCAGGTCCGGGATCAGACGCATATCTCCGTAGCCGGTCTCCCAGCTGGTGAACGTATATCCGGGGACCGGATCCATTTCCATGTCACATGCCAGAAGGTAATTGCATGCATGCATCCCATGTTTGATAATCTCTTCGAGGAAAAATTCAGCGACAATTCGTTTGCCAAGCAACCGCCCATACATGTCGGGGAAAACCGTTAGAACCGTCTGCACCTCCCCTTCCCTCACCATACGTTCCAAGGTTGGAACATCCAACATGCCCAACACAGCCATGGCCACCTCCTTTAAAATTATATATCGGTTTTTATAAACACACTTTTCCATTCACTGTAGTAATCAAGAACGACTAATCCTAATTCCCGGCCAATACCGCTTCGTTTCACTCCACCAAAAGGAGCTTCTAAATGAACGCTGTGGCTTGAATTAATCGAGAGAACCCCTGTTTGGAGGGCTCGGGCCACTCGCAGGGCACGCCCTATATCTCGGGTCCAGATCGAACCAGAGAGTCCATACGAGGTATCGTTGGCCAGGGCCACGGCTTCCTCCTCGGTCCGGAACGGGAGCACACAGAGAACAGGACCGAAGATTTCTTCTTGAGCAATACGCATCTTTGACGAGACATTCGCAAAGAGGGCCGGGCGCAGATAAAAACCTCGATCGAGGGGAGGATCGGTGGGTATATCGCCTCCATAAAGAAGTGTGGCTCCTTCCTCAAGACCCACGGCGATATAACGGCACACACGCTGACGATGCTCTGCGGAAATCAGAGGTCCCATCTCGGTGGTTTCATCTAAGGGATCACCCAAACGGACCTGGCGGAATCGATCTACTAAGCGCTCTAAGAATGTTTCATAGATGGATTTCTCCAAGAGCAGGCGACTTCGTGCACAGCAATCTTGTCCAGCATTGCTTAAAACGCTCCATACTGCACCGTGGAGAGCTTGTTCAAGATCCGCATCGGCGAACACAATGTTGGCGGATTTGCCGCCCAGCTCTAAAGTGATCCGCTTGAGATCGGTTGCAGCCAGCTGCATCACTCGGATTCCCGTCTCAGTTGAGCCGGTGAAGGAAATCTTTCGAACCAACGGATGACGGATAAGGGCCTCTCCGACGGTTCCCCCTGGCCCGGTGATCACATTGAGGACTCCAGGAGGGAATCCGACTTCCAAGGCGAGCTCGGCCAAACGGAGTGCGGTCAGGGGAGTCCAGCTAGCGGGTTTCACAACGACGGTGTTGCCCATGGCCAGGGCAGGGGCCACCTTCCATGCCGTGATCTGAAGGGGGAAATTCCAGGGGACAATGAGGGCGCAAACGCCAAGCGGTTCACGGAACGTCAGACTGATCCCGGGTGCCGCTACAGGGATGGTCTGCCCTCCGACTTTCCCGAGAGTACCCGCGTAATATTCAAAACAGTCCGCAGCCAGCTGGACTTCCTCCCGGGCTTCACGAATGGGCTTACCGACGTTCTGGCTTTCCAGACGAGCCAGCTCTTCATGGTGCTGGCGGATCTGGTCTGCGAGACGCAACAGAAGTCTGGCACGATCCCGAGGGTTCATACGCGACCATGGTCCCTCTACAAACGCTTGATATGCGCTGCGAACGGCGCGATCCACATCCGTTTCATCCGCCAGCGACACTCGCGCCAGAGGAAGACCGGTCGCAGGGTTCAGCAGGATCGCCTCTCCTCCACCCCCTGCCCAGGTTCGCCCATCGATTATCAGTTCTACATAAGGGACCTGCATAGGAGATTCTGGGAATTGGACTAAGGTATGACTTTACCCCAATTATAAGTAGGCTCGCTTTCTTTGTCAAGTCCCGGGTAGGCGCCGACACCCATTGACAATCCCCCGCCGCTCCCCCTATAATGGAAAGCGTGAGGCAGATCGATCCGAACACGAAAGGGGGTGGGAACGTTGGCGCGCGTGGTCATCGAGGAGGGGGAGTCCTTTGAGTCGGCCCTCAAGCGGTTCAACAAGCAGATCCAGGCCGACAAGCTGCTTTCGGAGCTCCGCCGCCGGCGCTACTACGAGCCGCCCAGCGTGATCCGCAAGCGCAAGAAGGCGGCCAAGCTGCGCAAGAGCCGGCGGACGACGCTCAAGGCCCTGCGGGCCGCCGGTTTGCTCTGAGCGGAAACGCCGAAGCCCTGAAGGAGATGAGGGGCGGGGATCTTTCCCCGCCCCTCATCTGTTTTCCGGATCCCGGCTTGCGAACCGGCAACCCCTTCTCCTCCGGCTCGCGTCAGGAAGTCGGATTCAGCGGTCGAAAGCCCGGCGCTTCCCCTTAGCTTAGCCCCACGCCTATGGGAGCATCTCCGTCTTCAGCACCGCATCCAGCACGATCATCGCCGCCAGGGCCAGCGGGAGCGCCGTGCCCAGATGATAAATCCAGCCGTATTTAGCAGGGGGGATCGCATAGAGGGCCAGGATACACAGATCCAGGGCGATCCCGATGATCAGCCCGCCCACGATCACGGCGATGCGTTTGGCCAGCATCCCACCTCCCTCCGCGAAGTTCATCGAGCGCCTTCTTCACGGAAACCCCTCACCAGCGCAGATAGATTGTAGCCAGCCCCGGTCGCTCCGTCAATGGGAAACCCATAAATTCAGAGCCGGGAAGCGTTTTTGAGAGACAATGACCGCCTTCCCGGCCCCCGCGGACAACCAGCGGCCCATGATTGGGTCAGCTCCATTGACATTTTTCCCAGGATCGGTTATGCTGGGGATAGAGGGGCCAGCGAGGATGGACGGCGATGGCGGAGATCTTAGGGGAGGCACAGGCCTCCCTGACTCCGGAGGTGGCCGATGCAGGCCACGAGGTCTCGTATCCTTCAGATCCTGCGGGAACGAGGAGAAGCCACCGCTGTCGAGCTGGCCACACGGCTGGGCCTCCGCGCCGTCACCGTCCGGCATCACCTCCGCGTCCTGCGCGCCGAGGGCCTGATCCGGGAGGTCCGCACCCACCGCAACGGCCGCGGGCGTCCTCGTCTGGTCTTCACCCTCACCGAGGCCGCCAACCGTCTCTTCCCACGGAACTACGAAGGGCTCGTCCGCCATCTCCTCCCGGTCGCCCTCTCGGCGGCGGAGATCCGTCAGATCGCCCGACGCATCAGCGAGGAGGCCGCCCTCCAGGGGCTGGCCGGTCCGGCCCGGCTCGCCGCCGTCGTCTCCTTCCTCAACTCGAAAGGCTACCTGGCCCGGATCGAGCCCGCGACCAACGGCCCGGCGTGGCTGGAGATCCGCAACTGCCCCTACCTGGAGGTCGCCCGGGAACAGGAGGGGCTTTGCGCCCTGGACGCCGCCCTGATGGAGGAGCTGCTCGGGGCGCCGACGGAGCGGGTCTCCTGCATCATTCACGGGGATCCGGCCTGCCGTTACCGCATCCGCTCCGAAGCGGCCTGATCCCTCGGGCCGAACGACCCTCTCAGGAGCCCCGGTGCGAAAGGCCCGGACCGGGTTACAGGCTCAGTATGTGCCACACTGCATCCTCCAGCCCCAGGCGGCGCAGGGTGAGGGGCACCAGGATCACACCCAGGGTGTTCAGACGACGGCTGCCGGTGAGGGAGGGAAGCAGGCCGATGCCGGAGGCCGCGAGCAGGACCGCAAGCCCCGGGATCCCCCCTAACCCTGCGACGCTGAGGACGATCAGGGCCAGCGCCGCGGCATAAACCCACCGCCACGCCCGGGAGGCCGCCCAGCGGCTCATCCCCCGCGTGAGCGGCTCCATCAGCAGGAAAGCCAGCGCCGCCGCCAGAGCGGTGGCCAGGACCGCCGCGCGATAACGGTCCGGCGTCGCCGGCCCCGCCCAGGGAGCCAGCATCGTCCCCAGCCCGCCCCGCGCCGCGGGGGAGTCCGGCAGGAGAAGCAGCCAGAAGACGCCAACGCTGTAGAAAGCCCGGGCCGCCCCCTGGGCGACCAGGAAGGCGCGATCATCCCGCTGGGCCGTGGCGTGACCCGCCAGCAGCCCCCCGATCCCCGCCGTCACCCCCGGGAAAAGCACCGCGAACACCCCTCCCAGCAACCCGGCCCCCACCCCCCGCGCCCAGATCCCGAACGGAAGCGTCTCCCCTGAGGGACGGGATGGAGCGGGCCGACCGCCCCTCATCGCCTGCAACAGGCTGGGAACCGCGAACAGCCCCAGGAAGGCGGGGATCAACGGCTGACGCGCCAGGGGATCGATGAGAGGGTTCCGGGCGAGCAGGAGAAAGCCCAGCGCTCCGGAGAGGGCGAAGGTGACCACCCCGGCGCCGAGCCGCATCCAGACCGTCATCAGACGCCGGGCCGGCGTGGGCAGCCGCTCGGCGCCCCACGGCCACTCCGAAAGCAACAGGAAGGCGCTGAGGGCCAGCAGGATCCAGCCCGCGTGCGGCGCCAGCACCGCCCGCAGCGCCGCCCATCCCCGGGGCCAGAAGGGCGCGGAGAGCAGCAGGAGCATCACAGCCCCCCACGCTCCCCATCCGGCCCATCGCACCGCCTCCTGTCCCCATCCCTCCCGGAGGGCCTTCTGGGCCGGCAGCATCAGCCCCAGGGCCCCTTCATCCGGGGTTTGATAGAACACCGCCGGGGCCAGATGGAAGAAGGCGTAACCCACCGCCACTCCGATCCCCAGCCCCAGCCCGCCGTCGGCGGGAAGGATCCCTTTTCGCTCAGGAAGGCTGAACAGGAGGGCCGCCACCAGGTTATAAGGATGCAAGCCGGGGACGATGGCGCTCACGCCGCTCAGCGCCAGCCCCACCCCTACCCCGAGCAGCAACTCCACGGACATCCGGCTCCCTCCCTCACGATCCATCCTCCGCCCGGAGCCAGCCCGCCTCCGTCAGGATCCACTGCACCCGGCTGTCCCGGGCGGTGTGAGGGAGCGCGTCGACCAGAAAGCGGGCGTAGGTGACCCCCACGGTGATCCCTCGAAGGCGCGGGAGGAGGCGGTCGAAATACCCGCCGCCATATCCCAGCCGGAAGCCCCGGCGATCGAAGGCCACCCCCGGGATGAGGGCCAGCTCGATCTCCTCCGGGGCCACCTCGGGGCACTCCAGCGTCGGCTCCAGCATGCCATAGGGATGGCGCTCCAGGGCGCCGGGCTGATACCGATGGAGCGAGAGCTCCCGAGAAGGGGCGATCCGGGGGAGGACCCATCGCTTCGTGGGGTGGCGGTCGAGCAGCGGTGTCAGATCGATCTCGTTCCGGAAGGCCATATACGTCAGCACCGTATGGGCCTGCGCAAAGGGAGGCCATGCCTCCAGGTGCGCGCGGACCGCCGCGCTGGCGGCGGCGACGATCTCCGGAGGCAACGCCTCCCGCTCGGCGAGCCATTGGGCGCGCAGGGCCCGCTTCACCCCGCGAACCGACTCCAGGGATGGGAACTCATCCTGCTCATTCATCCAGAGATATACTCCTTGCCCTCCGGGTCCGGCGCATCCACCGGAAGCCAAGCGGCCAGCTGCTGCGCCCAGTGCTCCGCAGCCCGGCGGGCGGCCTCCCGGAAATCCATGCGTCGGGAGGCGTAGAGGATCGGCTCCCCTACGAACACCACCGCCGGCGGCGGCCCTCCGGCCATCCTGGAAAGGTCCGCGGGATCCTGGACCTCCAGGGCGACCCATCGGAGGTCCTCGGGGACGGAGAGCGGGGCGCTGCATGCGAGGCCCGCCGGCAGGCCGCGGGCGCGGGCGGCCCGGGCGTGACGGCCAGCGATCCCGGCCTCCGGCGCCTCCCGAGCCCACCAGAAGACCGCCCCGTTGGCAGCCCCATGGGGGACTGCCTCCGCCGGGAGCTCGGGAGCCACCGTCACCGCGTCCGCTCCCCACACCTCAAAGGCGGCCCGGAGATACGCGCCCGCCGAAGCCGGATCCCGCCACCGGGCGTCCAGCAGGATGGGCAGATCGTCGGGGAGATAGCGGATCAGACGCTCCATCGCCACCATCCCGGCCGCGCCCTCGGCCAGGAAGGGGATCAGCGGGACGGCGCAGGCGCAGATCCACGCCCCGACCTCCTCCAGGATGGCACGGGCGAAGGGGAAGACCGGATCATCCACCGGCAACATCGGCGCCGGCATCCGATCCCGCCACACCGCCAGGGTCAGGCCCAGACGGGTCCGCCGCTGCCGCTGGGCGTTCCGGAGCTTCCCCCAGAAATCCGGGCGTCCGGGGATCGTCATCGCCATCCTCCCGCTCTCCAGCGCGGCGATCCGGTGGGCTCAAGCGCCGGCCATCGGCCAGCGGGGCCGATACTGCAGAGCCTCGGCGATGTGATGGGCTTGCAGGACCTCCGAGCCCTCCAGGTCCGCGATGGTGCGAGCCACCTTCAGAACCCGATGATAAGCCCGAGCGGAGAGATGCAGCTGATGCATCGCGGCCCGCAGCAGGGCCTGGGCCTGGGGCTCCATCGGGCAATACGCGCGGATATGCCCGGGTCCCATCTCGGCGTTGCACGTGACTCCGGTCCCGTGGAAACGCAGGCGCTGGAGGGCCCGGGCGCGCTCCACCCGCTCCCGGATCCGGGCCGAAGGCTCCCCCCGCCGGTCGTCGGACAGCTTCTCATACTCCACGCGGGGGACCTCAATCTGGATATCGATGCGATCCAGCAGCGGCCCGCTGAGGCGTTTCTGATAACGGGCGACCATGGCCGGGGAGCAGGTGCAGGGCTTGATGGGATCGCCGTAGTAGCCACAGGGGCAGGGATTCATCGCCGCCACCAGCATGAACGCCGCCGGGAACTCCAGGGTCCCGGCGGCCCGGCTGATCACCACCCGCTTGTCCTCCATGGGCTGACGCAGCACCTCCAGGGCGCGCAGGTCGAACTCCGGCAGCTCATCCAGGAAGAGCACCCCCCGGTGGGCCAGGGAGATCTCCCCCGGGCGGGGGAAGCGCCCCCCGCCCACCAGGCCGGCGTGACTGATGGTGTGGTGGGGCGCCCGGAAGGGGCGCTGGCGGATCAGAGGGAACTCCGAGGAGAGGAGGTCCGCCACGCTGTAGATGCGGGTCACCTCCAGCGCCTCCTCCAGGGAGAGACGGGGGAGGATCCCGGGGAGGGCGCGGGCCAGCAGCGTCTTCCCGGTCCCGGGCGGGCCGATCATCAGCACGTTGTGGTTGCCGGCCGCCGCCACCTCCAGGGCCCGCTTTGCGTGCTCCTGGCCCTTGATGTCCGCGAAGTCCACCGCGGGAGGCGTGTCGATCCAGCGATCCAGCGGCGTGGGCGGCTGGGGAGGGATGGGACGCTGCCCGAGCAGGTGATCCACCAGCTCCCGCAAGGAGGCCACGGGGTAGATCTCGATCTCCGGCACCAGGGCGGCCTCCGGGGCGTCTGCGGCGGGGACGAAGAGGCGGCGGATGCCCATCTCCCGGGCCAGGGCGGCCATCACCAGGGTCCCCGGCACGTGGCGCACCGACCCGTCCAGCCCCAGCTCCCCCACCACCATGGCCTCTTCCACGGCGTTCAGGGGGAGCTGCTCGGAGGCGATCAGCACCCCCAGGGCGATGGGGAGATCGTAGGAGGGGCCTTCTTTGCGCAGATCGGCCGGGGCCAGGTTGACCACAATGCGGGCCAGCGGGAAAGAGAGACCGGCGTAGCGGATCGCCGAGCGCACCCGTTCCCGTGCCTCCTGAACCGCCGCATCCGGCAACCCGACGATGGTGAACCCCGGCTGCCCGCGGCTGACATCCACCTCCACCGCCACAGGCTCCCCTTTCAGCCCGATCAGGGCGCAGCTCCACAGGCGGGCGAGCATCCCGGCTCCTTCGCGCGGAATCCCTGGAGCGGGAGGCCGTCCGATGGCCTCTCCCGAACACGCGCTCCCAATTAAATGATAGCCGGTGGTCCGGGCGGCTCTCCGTCCCTCTCAGGAAAAAGACGCCGAAAAGGGCGGATGGAAGCTTCTCTGCCCATCCGCCCTGGCGGCATGCGCTCGATCGCAAGATGTCGGTTGAGAGGAGGGGCTACGCGCCGGCTTCCTCAGAGGCCTCGGGCGCTTCGGAGGGGAGTTCCGCAGCCTCGGGGGCGGCGATCAGGCGCTCCTTCAGGCGGGCCGCCTTGCCGAACCGCTCCCGGAGATAATACAGCCGGGCGCGGCGGACCCGGGAGTGGCGCACGACCTCGATGTGGTCGATGCGCGGGGAATACAGGGGGAAGGTGCGCTCCACCCCGATACCGTGGGCGGCGATGCGACGGACGGTGAAGGTGCGGCCAGTGCCGCTGCCCCGGATGCGGATGACTGTCCCCTGGAAGACCTGCACCCGCTCCTTATCGCCCTCGCGCACCCGCCAGTGCACCCGCACCACATCGCCCGGCCGGAGCTCGGGGACCGGCCGCCCGGCGATCCATTCCCGCTCCAGCTGTTGAAGGATCAGATCGCTCATCCCGATTCCCTCTCCACCGAGATTTGCCCCGAATGGCTTCATGATGGCGACGATCAGGATCCTGGAGGACCCCGTCCCGATCGCCCCGCTGGCCTCTTCCGGATCTCCGTCCCCAGGTGGCCACAGGGTTCGCAAGCGTGCCGATGGCCGATCTTCGCCGCGATCCGCACGCAGAGGGACATTATAGCCGTCCTGTATGATCCTGACAATATTGCCCCCAGCGCGCAACGAGGACGACCTGACCGGTCCACCTCCGACCCCGCCCCAATCCATCCCGCATCCGGAAGAACCGATAAGCCCCACAACGAACGGTGGACCACGCCGAGATCTCAGCCCCTCCCCGGCATCCCCCGATCCTCCGATGCACATCCCCGGGAGGGGGATCCTCCTCCCATCCCCCGGGATCGGATGTCGGGGAAAGGGCCGGCCGGGAACGCGCCCCCGGCGCAGCCCATCCCCCTTGACAGGCCGCCCCGGCTATGCTATGATGGAAGCCCGCTTGAGGCCGGAAGATGTGGCGGGGCTCCGGCCCTCTCACCCAAGATCTGGGGGTTCCCGACGTGCGCTGTCCCTTCTGTGGGAGCGAGGAGACGCGGGTGATCGACACCACGCCGGAGGCGGAGCGGCGGGCGGTGCGGCGCCGTCGGGAGTGTCCCCGGTGTCTGCGCCGGTTCACCACCATCGAGCGTCCGATCCATCTGGCGCCCATGGTCATCAAGCGGGATGGGCGGCGGGAGCCTTTCGATCGGGAGAAGCTGTTGCGGGGGATCCAGATCGCCTGCGCTAAGCGGCCCATCCCGGCGGAGGCCCTGGAGCGGCTGGTGGAGCGCATCGAGGCTCGCATCCAGGCCATGGGCAAGCCGGAGATCCCCAGCCGGCAGATCGGCGACATGGTGATCGCGGGGCTGAAGGAGCTGGACGAGATCGCATACATCCGCTACGCCATCGTCTATCTCGGCCTGAGCGACCTGGAGAGCATTCGACGGGAGATCGATAGCCTTCTGGAGGCCCGAGCCCGGGAAGGGGCCCCCTCCCCGGTCGGCCCGGCCTGAACGCGCCCACCCCTCGGGCCCTGCCACATCCCAACCGAACGGAAGCCACACCCGGGATCCCGCCGTGCTCCGGGATCCACCATATATGGGATTCAAACACATAATCACCGCCATATATGGCGTTCCCCGTGTTCCGGCAGGGGGCGGGACGGGAGGTGGGGGGTTAACCGTCATGCAGGGAGAAGCGCATTTCGATTCCCGTTGGGACGCGCGGGTTCGGCGCTCAGGGCGGACGAGGGACGGGATCCCCTGGATGGCGCTACACGCATGATCCGTGGGGCACTTCGAATCCATCCTACCGGAAGGAGGCGGCCATGACGACGCGCTGGGAGATCCGAGTGGATGAGGCCAACCCGGAGGAGGAGATCCCCTTAACGGAGAACGGCCGCATCGTTCTGGAGCGGCGGTATCTGCGCAAGGGGCCGGACGGCCGTCCCGTCGAGACGATCCCCCAGATGTTCCGCCGGGTGGCCCGGGCCATCGCCGAGGCCGAGAAGGAGCTCGGCGGCGATCCGGCCCTGTGGGAGGAGCGGTTCTATCAACTGCTCACCTCCCTCCGCTTCCTCCCCAACTCCCCCACCTTCACCGGCGCCGGCACCCCTCTGGGGCAGCTGGCTGCATGTTTTGTCCTCCCCCTTGAAGACGACATGGGGAAGATCCCGGGGGGGATCTTCCAGACGCTGCGGGATGCGGCGCTGATCCAGCAGACCGGCGGCGGCAACGGCTTCTCCTTCTCCCGTCTGCGTCCCAAGAACGCCATCGTCTTCTCCTCCATGGGCCGCGCCACCGGCCCGGTGGGCTTCCTGCGGGTCTACGATCGCGCCTTCGGGGAGATCGCGCAGGGCGGAAGCCGCAGGGGCGCCAACATGGCGGTGCTGCGGGTGGACCACCCGGACATCGAGGAGTTCATCACCTGCAAGACGGACGAGAACGCCATCACCAACTTCAACATCTCGGTGGGCATCACCGACGCCTTCATGCGGGCGGTGGAGAACGACGAGGAGTGGGAGCTGCGCTTCCCGGATGTGCTGCACCCCGCGTATCGCAACTTCCGGGGGACCCTGGAGGACGCCGAGCGGGCGGGCATCCCCATTCGGGTCTACAAGCGCGTGCGGGCCCGGGACCTCTTCCGCAAGATCGCGACCCAGGCCCATCACAACGGCGAGCCCGGCGTCCTCTTCCTGGACACCGCCAACCGCTCGAACCCGGTGCCCCATCTGTATACGTTGGAAGCTACAAACCCTTGTGTGACCGGGGACACGCTGGTGGCTACCCCGCAGGGCTGGCGGTATGCGGCGGAGATCCGAGTCGGTGATGAGATCTGCACCGTCCTGGGGACCGGCCGGGTGGAGCGCATCGAAGTCTACGAGCAACGCCCGGTGTATCGGGTTTTCCTCTCTGATGGAGGCGTCATCAAAGTCACCGCAGCCCATCAGTTCCATGTTCGAGATTCGCGCACAAAATACTACGAGCCTCGTCGGGTCGATCAGCTAAAGCCGGGCGATTGGGTCCGAGTGTTCCCTGCGCGCATGCCCAACAATCCGGTACCGGATAAGCCTCCTCACCTAAGCGATCGGGAATTTGGGTTCCTCATCGGCGTCCTGATCGGAGATGGTTGCTACACGGAGCGCGCCCTCTCCCGCAACGTGGTCCGTATCAGCACTCATGCAGATGAAGAGGAATGGAACGCTATGCTGGAGGAAACCTTTCGGAAGCTGGGGGCCACGCACTTCGTGACGTACGTGAACCCGGGCTCCCGTTCCATGATGATAGATCCCAAGCCAGGCCGTGTCATCGCCGGCTGGGTGCGCACGTTGCTCCTGCCGCCTGCACGAAGCCCGGAGAAGCGCCTGCCTCTGGCTTACATCAACAGCAACCGCGAGTTCCTGGAAGGGCTTTTAGACGGGTTATTCAGCACAGATGGAAGTGTAGATCTTTCCTCCAACCATCCTCTCCTTCGATTCCATACCTCCAGCGAGGAGCTGGCCCGTCAAGTCCGGCTGATCCTGCTCATGTTCGGAGTCCACGCCCGCATCCATCGAACTGTTCGCAAGCGCCATGCTTTAAACGGTCGGGAGATCCGCCATGACCGACCGAAATATGACGTGGTGATCTCCGGAGCCAGCTTGGGACGGTTTATTGAACAAATCCGACTCAGCCATCCGGAGAAGAGGCGGCGGCTGGAAGAGGCAGCTCTACGCTGCAACTTCACGGGGGGGAACTGGGCTGCCCAGGTCGTGAAGATCGAGTTCGCCGGCTACGAAACGGTTTATGACCTCTATGAACCCCAGAGTGACACCTGGATCACGGAGGGCTACGTATCCCGGGGTTGCGGTGAACAGTGGCTGGGGCCTTATGAAAACTGCTGTCTGGGCTCGGTGAACCTGGCCCGCCACGTGAAATACGTGAACGGCAAGGCGGAGGTGGACTGGGAGAAGCTGCGGGAGACGGTGGAGTGGGCCACCCGCTTCCTGGACAACGTGGTCCAGGTCAACCAGTATGTGCCCGCCGTCCCTCAGCTGAAGGAGGCCGCCTTCAAGACCCGCCGCATCGGCCTGGGCTTCATGGGGCTGGCGGATCTGATGTATCACCTGCGGATCCGCTACGGCTCCGAGGAGGGCCAGGAGTTCGCCGCCCAGATCGCCGAGTTCATCCGCTATCACGCGATGCGGACCAGCATCGAGCTGGCCCGGGAGCGGGGGCCCTTCCCGGCCATCCGGGGCAGCATCTATGATCCCGAGAACCTGAAGTGGGAGCCCCCGAAGCCCCTCAAACCCTACACCCGCGACTGGGGCCGACCGCCGCTGGACTGGAACGCCATCGTGGAGGGGATTCGCCGTCACGGCATCCGCAACGCTGCTCAAACAACCGTCGCGCCGACCGGCTGTCTGGTAGCCGGGACGATGATCATCACGGATCGCGGCCTGTTGCCCATCGAAGCCCTCGGAGATCCGAATGGGCCGCAATGGCAGGATGTGGATTGGGTGGTTGCCTCTGAAGGAGGACCTCGCCGGGCGACGAAGTTTTATGTGAACGGCGTGGCCCACACTTTGCGGTTGGTCACCCGACGGGGATACGTGCTCCAGGGAACCGATGGCCATCGCGTTCGGGTCTGGGAGAACGGCAAATGGGTGTGGCGACGACTGGACGAACTGAAACCCGGCATGCGGATTCCGATTGTGGCCGGCATGATCGGCACCCCCCAGAGGGTGGAGCTGGACATTCCAGCAAATAAAGACCCGCGTTGCACGGATGTTCGGTTTCCTTCGCATATTACGCCGGAGCTGGCATACCTTGTGGGATTCTTTATGGGAGACGGCAGCTTGAAGCAACGATCGATGCGGCTCAGCGTCTCCGATCCCGAACTTAAAGAGGAGTTGGTCCGACGGATCCGCGAGGTATTCGGTGTGGAGCCTCGTTTGCTTCAAGATCCTCGAAGCCGGCGCCTCTGGAGCGTGGAGATTCATTCGAAGCTCCTTGTGGAATTCTGGCGGAAGAATGGCTTTAACAAGATCCCAGCCCGCCCTGGCCATCGCGGCAAGGGCTATCAGCCTCACGTTCCGATCAAGATCCTGCAGACCAACGATCCACGGATCTACGGTGCCTTTCTCGCAGGCTTGCTGGACGCGGATGGGATGATCCAGCGGGGACATCTGATCTCCTGGAGCACAACCTGTCGGGAGTTCCACGATCAGGTTAAAGCAATGCTTCTGGCCCTCGGCGTTTTAACCACTTCGGATGTCCAGCAAACGGGAATCTCCGGGGCGCCTCTCTATCGTCTGCGAACCGCTCACGCGGAGGCCACACGCCGGCTGGTTCAACAGCTGGAGCTTCTCCTACGTCTGCGTGTGCCCGGTTCGAACGGACATGTCCGTCGCTCTTACCTCCGGGACACGATCCCGCTGAGCGATTGGGAGAAGAATTCCCTTCTCGCCATCGCCGGTTCCACGAGGGAGCAGATGCGGGTTTGGGGATGGCGACAGCGCGGGCTCGCCAATCGAGAAACCGCCATCGCCTTTGTTCAGGCCCATCGAGAGGATCTTCTACATGCAGGCCTCGAAAGCTTCGTCCAAGCGGTCGAGCAGCCTGTTTTCTATGATGAGATCGTGGCGATCGAGGATGGCGGATGGCGGGAGACTTACGATCTGTCGGTTCCGGGAACCCATGCTTATATCGCAAATGGGTTTGTGAGCCACAACACCATCTCCACCGTCGCCGGCTGCGAGGGCTATGGGTGCGAGCCGGTCTTCGCCCTGGCCTACATCCGTTACGTCCACGAGGCCGAAGGGCGCCTGGAGCTGCGCTACGTCAGCCCCCTCTTCATGCGCGCCCTCAAAGAGGCCGGCCTCGACGAGGAGACCCGCGCCCGGATCATCGAGGAGGTCCTGCGCAAAGGCACCTGCCAGCACATCCAGGAGCTCCCGGACTGGATCCGCCACACCTTCGTGGTCGCCCAGGACCTCACCCCCGAAGAACACGTGTGGATGCAGGCCAGCATTCAGGCGTTTATTGATAATAGTATATCAAAGACGATCAATTTCCCTGAAACAGCAACCGTAGAAGATGTTGAAAAAGCCTATCTTTTAGCCTGGAAGCTGGGATGCAAAGGGCTTACCGTCTACGTCGCCGGCTCCCGCCAGAAGGAGGTCCTGGAGACCCTGGAGACCAAGGCCAAGAAGGAGCAGAAGGAGGCCGCCATGGTTCCCGCTCAGCCGACGCTGCCGCAACCGGTTGGCCCGACGGTGCGCCCCCGGCCCCAGAAGCTTGCGGGCGTGACCTATCGCATCGCCACGCCGGTGGGGACGGCCTTCATCACCCTGAACGAGAACGGGGAGGGCCAGCCCTTCGAGGTGTTCCTGAACGTGGGGAAGGCCGGGTCGGATATCGCGGCGGTGGCGGAGGCCATCGGGCGGCTGATCTCCCTGCTGCTGCGGCTGCCTTCGCCCGTGCCCCCGGCCGAGCGGCTGCGCCAGGTGGTGGATCAGCTCCAGGGCATCGGCGGGGGGCGCGCCCTGGGCTTCGGACCGGAGCGGGTGCGCAGCCTCCCCGACGGCATCGCCCGGGTGCTGGCGGAGTATCTGGCCGAGCGGGGCCTGGAGCTCCCCGCCGCCCCCGCCCCCGCGGTCCAGCCCGCCCTTCCGTTATCGGAACCCCACCCCGGCCGGGAGGAGCCGAGGGCCATGGGGCCGGTGGGGGACATCTGCCCCCAGTGCGGGGAGGCCACCCTGCTGGAACAGGAGGGATGCCGGACCTGCTACAACTGTGGCTACAGCGAGTGTTAGCGCGGCACTCAGGAGGCACCGGAGCGCGAGGGGGTTGCGCTCAGCAGCCTGTATGAGAGCGCCTCTCGCGCTCCGCACCCGGCAAGGATCCGCCATCGGATCGCGGGGGGTGGCTGGCGGGAATCCCCTATCGCTGTGCGGCTGCCCCCCGTTTCATCCATCAACTCCCACCCTCAGGAGCGAGACCGTAAGCTGCGCCACAGGGACAGAACGCCGATCCCCAGTGGGAAGGCCGCCGCCTGCTCCAGATACGCATCCACTATCCCCAGTAGAACCCAACGGTCTCTTCGCCCGCGCATGATCTAACTCCTGAGATCCATTGTAAGCGCTTCGATTTGATGAACGAAACGCCGGGATCCCCTCACCCGGCCGGCGCCTCCGGTTCTCCGGAGCGCGGGAGGACCCGAAAGAGGCCATAGCCGATGAGGACGGTGAGGTCGGGCTCCAGGCCCTGGAGGACCTCCGGGCGGTGGGTGGCGGCGATCAGGGTGATGCCGTGGGCGCGGCACAGGGCCGCCACCTTGCGGGCCACCCGCAGCGCCATCGCTGGATCCAGATGGGCGGCGAACTCGTCGATGAGCAGCAGGTTCGGCCGCGCCGCCAGCAGGTAGGCGATCCGCGCCCGCTCCTTCTGCCCGGTGGAGAGCTCGGAGAAGCGCGCCCGGTAGAGCACCGCGTCGGCGATCCCCGCCACGTTCAGGACCTCGATGGCCAGCACCTCATCCCCTGTCAGCCGATACAGGGCTTCCAGCAGCGTCTCCTCCCCGAACTCCGGCTCCACCTCGCCCGGCAGATACGCCGCCGCCCGGATGTTCTCCGGCACCTCGATGCTCCCCGCCTGCAGGGCATACAGGGCCCGGATCGCCCCACGGGGCAGCGGGGCCTCCCCCCGCCGGGCCGCCGCCCCCAGCAGCAGGCGCAGCAGGGTGGTCTTCCCCGCCCCGGACGCGCCGATCAATGCCACCACCTGTCGGGGGTGGATGATCAGGGATACATCCTTCAGCACGATCTTCTGGATCGCCCGCTCCTGAACGCCAAAGGCCTCCAGCACCTCCTGCACCGGGCGCGCCACCCCAGCCAGGCGCAGAAGGCTTTCATAGCGATAGGTCACATGCCGCAGGCGAATAGGGCCGGCCAGCGGCTCCACCGGCCGGAAGGCCGGACGGTAGAGCCGCCCGCGATGGGCCCGGGCGACCGGGTCGGTTTCATAGAACCGCTCCAGGTAAGGCTGCGCCTCCTCCGTTAGCGGGTAGACCAGCACCGGCCGCCCGGAGGCGGTGTCGCCGAGATAGCGGAAGCCCGCCCGCTCCATAAACGGGTTGTAGCGGGCCATCTGGGCGATGGTCTCCAGAAGCACCTTGGGACGACGCATCTCCGGGATCCGCCGCTCCCGGATCCAGGCGATGGCGGCTCGCAAGGCCAGCTGCCCCAACCCATCCGCCCGGTAATCCGGATGGACCACCACCCGCGCCAGACGGGCCACCCGCGTGTCGCAGACCCGCAGGGCGATCTCCTGGGATTCCCACCACAGGTCGAAGGGGGTGAGCTCCGGCCGCTCCCGCTGCAGCTCCTCTTCATAGCGCTCCGGCCAGAAGGGAGGCTCGAACCATTCGGCGGGGAAGATGGCCTGCCGAAAATGGGGCTGGACGGAGCCATCGGGCAGGCGGCGGTGCATCAGGGGGATCGGCGGATCGATCCGCACGTATCCGATGTAAAGGGGCTCATAGGGCATGCGCTCCTCCAGGGTCAACACCAGAAAGCGGGAGGCCCGGGTGGCGTCCTTGAGGTCGCCGAAGCGCATGGGACGACGGCAGCGGGGGCACTGGGGCCGGGCATTGGCCTCCGCCCAGGTCCGATCCTCCGGGCACCACCAGCGGGCCAGGATCTCGGCCTCAGAGGCGTAGTGATGCTGCTCCAGATCGACGATGGCTTCGAAGTCCGACTCCAGGCCGGCCTCCCGGGCCCGCACGGCGTAGCGATACAGAGGCGCCGTTGAAAGCGGGGAGGAGCGCTCCAGGACGAAGGAAGCCTGATACATGGGCCAGACCGGGATCCACTCCCCGTCGACCGCACGCCACAGGGCGTAGGCATCGAAGGTCAGGGCCTGGGGATCCGCCCCTGCGCCCAGGGCCACCCACACCTCCTCCCCCGGGCGGAACCACTGGGCGATGGTCCCGGTCATCGGCAGACGAAGCCGCCCGTCCTCTCCCTCCACCTCCAGCATGCCGAACCAGCGGTATCGGAAGCGATCGAGCCAGACGCCCCGAACCCGATAGGGCTTCCCCGCAGGATCCGGGACGCCGGATGGATGCGCGCGCTCCGTCGACACGGAATCAGACCTCCGGACGGATTCCCTGATCGACCCGCCTTCCTCACAGGATCACCGGGATGGCCTCGGCCAGCCGGATCTCCTCCATGGAGACCACGCATCGGTAAGCCAGGGCCTGCACCCCTCCGGCCACGGCCGCCCGCAACATGCGCCCGAAGGCGGGGTCCGCCGCGTCGTGGGGGCGGAAGGCCCGGGCGTCCGGCCGCTGCACAATGAAGACGATGAAGGCCTGGGCGCCCGCCGCGCGGGCTGCCTGAAGGGCGGAGAGATGGCGCCGCCCCCGCTCCGTGGGGGCATCCGGGAAGAGGCCATCCCCTCCCTCGACCAGAGTGACGCTTTTCACCTCCACATAAGCCAGGCCCTCCGGACCCTCCAGGCGGAAGTCCACCCGACCTTCCCCCAGAGGGGGCTCCGGGATCAGACGGATGTAGCCGCGGAAAGGCGCCAGCCGCCCCTCCGCCCAGGCCTCCCGGAACAGGACGTTGGGAACCCGGGCGTCCGCGGAGACCAGGGTGCCGTCCGGGAGGGCCACGAGCTGGACATCGTAGCGGGTGCGCCGCGGGCCCTCCCGGCGGGCCAGCCACATCGGGTATCCCGGGATGAGCAGCTCGTGCAGGCGGCCGGAGTTGGGCAGATGGGCCCGTGTCCGGCGCCGGCCGAGGCGCACCTCCACCGCAAAGCGATTCAGACGCCGCAGGAACACCGCCGGGATCAGGGGCGGCCAGCGCATGGCGGCAACGCTCACAGGATCAGCATGGCGTCGCCGAAGGAATAGAACCGATAGCCTTCGGCGATGGCCGTCTGGTAAGCCCGGCGCATGAGATCATAGCCCATGAAGGCCGCCACCAGCAGGAGCAGCGTGGAGCGAGGGAGATGGAAGTTGGTGATGAGGGCATCGACGGCGCGGAAGGTGAACCCGGGATAAATGTAAAGATCGGTCTCCCCCTCGAAAGGCCCCACCGTCCGCCAGGGGCAGACGTCCTCCGGGGAGCAACCCAGGCCGTAACGGGCGGCGGTCTCCAGGACCCGCACCACAGTGGTGCCCACCGCCACGATGCGCCCGCCCTCCAGTCGGGTCCGGTTGATCTGCTCCGCCGTCTCCGGGGACAGGATGCACCACTCCCGGTGCAGCTTGTGCTCCCGGACATCCGGGGTCTCGATGGGGCGGAAGGTATCCAGACTGATGTGGAGGGTGACGAAGGCGAAGCGGACGCCGTGCTCCCGCAAGCGGGCCAGCAGCTCGGAGGTGAAGTGTAGCCCGGCCGTCGGGGCGGCCACGGAGCCCGGCACCCGAGCGTAGACGGTCTGATAACGCTCCGGGTCGTGGAGGGGCTTCCGGATATAGGGGGGGAGAGGGATCGCGCCCAGCCGCTCCAGCCAGCTCTCCGGAGGGACGGAGAAGCGGAGCAGGCGGAGCGGCCCTTCGCCCTCAGCCTCCACCTCGGCGTGGAGATCGATGGGCTGGTTGCCGGAGAGCAGCTGCAACCGCAGGCCCGGGCGGACGCCCCGACCCCGCACCATCGCCCACCAGCGATCCGCCGCCACCCGCCGCACCAGCAGGAGCTCCACCCGACCGCCGGTAGGCTTCATCGCGAACAGGCGGGCCGGGATCACCCGGGTGTCGTTGAACACCAGCAGATCCCCCGGCCGCAGATACGCTACGATCTCGCGGAAGATCCGGTGCTCGATCCTCCCGGTCGCCCGGTCCACCACCATCAGCCGCGAGGCGTCCCGGGGCTCGACGGGCTCCTGGGCGATGCGGTCGGGCGGCAGCTCGTAGTCATACGCTTCCAGGCTCAGGAGATCCTTCGGCTCCATAGCGAGCGCGATACAGCTCCAGAAGGGTTTGAAAGCCCTCCTCCCCCAGCACCCACTTCACCTCCTGATCGAAGACCATAAACAGCGGACGGGCCGTCTCGGCGGGCTGCTGGCAGGAGGCCTCCGCGTAGAGCTCGTTCTCGTCATCCAGGATCAGCTGACCCTCCCACAGGGTGAGGGGGTAGAGGGCGCAGTGGAAGGGTTTGAGAGCCCAAGGATGCATGCCGGCCTCCACGGCCGCCACCTGCAGGCCGCAGCGGCCGTCGTCCAGCAGGAAGATGCACGACTGACCGACCGGATGGTTGGGGTTCTCGATGACCGTGGTCCCGACCCAGTAGCCCGCAGGCGGCGTGTCGTCCCATTCGGGCTCCGGATCGAACCAGCGGCTCGGGTCCCGGCGGTCCGGCGGCAGGACCCGCTGGACGAGCTCGGCGTGGCGGAGGATCTCATCCCGCTGCTCCACCCGCACCCACACCCCATAGGCGCAACAGCGCCCCCGGCAGTAGGCAGGGCCGCACCGCTGCACCGGCCGGGGCTCCAGCAAGCGGGGGTCCACCCGAATCCCGCGGATCTCGATGGTCATCCCGGCCATCCCCTCCCACCGGAAGCAGGAGGCTACCCGATCAGGAACTTCCCATCCCGATAGAGGACCTCGCCATCCACCACGATCTCTCCTTCTTTCAGATCACAGATCAGGTCCCAGTGGATGGCGGACTGGTTGGTCCCTCCGGTCTCGGGATAGGCGGCGCCCAGGGCGAGGTGGAAGGTGCCGCCGAGCTTCTCGTCGAAGAGGATGTTGCGGGTGAAGCGGCGGATGGCGAAATTCGTGCCGATGCCCAGCTCCCCCAGCCGCCGGGCGCCCTCGTCGGTCTCCAGCATGCGGTGGAGGAAGGCCTCGTTCTTTTTGGCCGTGGCCTTCACCACCCGCCCGCCCTCGAAGACCAGCTCCACGCCGTCCACCTCCCGGCCGCCGTAGAGGGCGGGGTAGGTGAAGCGGACCCAGCCCTCGGTGACGGTCTCCTCGGGGCCGGTGAAGATCTCGCCGTCGGGGAAGTTGTGGCGGCCGTCGGCGCTGATGAAAGTTCGCCCCTCGATCCCCAGCACCAGGTCCGCGTTCGGGCCGCGGATATGGACCCGTCGGCGGCCCTTCAGCCATTCCACCAGGCGCGCCTGGAAGGCCGCCTGCTCCTGCCAGCGGGCGACGGGATCTTCGTCGTTGAGCCAGCCTGCCTCGTAGACGAAGTCCTCGAACTCCTGGAGGCTCATCTCCGCCTCCTGCGCGTAGGCCTCCGTGGGGTAGAGGGTGAGGACCCAGCGCAGCTCCCCCCGGGCGGCCCGCTCCATATAGGTGCGGGTGAGATCCCGACGGGCCGCGGAGGCCTTCGCCTGACGGGCCGGATCCACCGTGCTCAGGGAGCGGGTGTTGGTCTCGCTGAGCACGCTGATCAGGACGTCGAAGGTCTCGATCACCAGCCGGTCGATGGGGGAGACAAAGGTGAGCTGATGATCCTCCGCCACCCGGTAGAAGATCTCGGCCGCCCCCGGGAGGGAGACCAGCAGGTGGGGATAGGCCCCTCGCTCCAGGACCTGCCGGTAGAGGGTGAGGAGCAAGGGAGCGGCGGCCGGGGTGCCCCGGAGGGCCACCTTGTCCCCCGGCTTCACCGCCGTGGCGTAGTCCACCAGCACCCGGGCCCACTTCTCCAGACGCGGATCGCTCATCGGACACCTCACGGCGAAGAGGATGGATCCATCCTCCGTGATTATATCTTGCGCCCGTCTTCCGGAGACATCGGATCTGCCCTCCGGCGGATGGTCCAGGCTATCATGGTCCCCGAACGTATGCGGGAGAGGAGGTCGGGGATGTTGCGGATCACCCGCGAGGGCGGCCTGGCCCTCTGGACGGTGGATCGGCCCCATCGGCGCAACGCGATGGATTGGGCCACGATGGAGGCCTTCGCCCGGGCGGTGGAGGAGGCCTGCGCGGATCCGACGCTGCGGGTGGTGATCCTCACCGGCGCGGAGGGGGCGTTCCTTTCGGGGGCGGATCTGTATGAGCTGAGCGGCTACCGCACCGAGGCGGACGGCCAGCGGCTCTCGGCGTTGATGGGAGAGGCGCTGCGCCGGATGGAGACGGCGCCCTGGATCAGCATCGCGGCCATCAACGGCCCCGCCCGGGGCGGCGGGGCGGAGGTGGCCCTGGCCTGCGATCTGCGGGTGATGGCGGAGGACGCGGACCTGGCCTTCGTGCAGATCACATGGGCCCTCCCACCCGGATGGGGCGGCGGGCAGCGGCTGCGGCGGCGGGTGGGGCTCGGCCGCGCCATGGAGTTGCTCCTGACCGCCCGACGCATCGGGGCTTCAGAGGCGCTGCAGCTGGGCCTGGTGGAACGGATCGCTCCGGCAGGCCAGGCCCTCGCGGTCGCCCGGGCGCTGGCCGAGGAGATCCTCCAATGGGACGCGGAGGCCGTGCGGGCGGTCAAGGCCCTGCTGCGGGAGGGGGAGGAGATGCCCTACGAGGCCGCCCTGGCGGCGGAGCGAGAGCGCTTCGCCCGCCTCTGGGCCGCCCCCGCCCACTGGGCCGCCAAAGCGCGTTTCCTGAACCGGCGAAGCATATAGGTTTGCTCGTCAATGAACCCGTTTCGGCGAAGAAGATCCATGCATGCCGCATATGAATCAGGCACTCCAAGATTGTAACGGCTCACGATATGACAAGAAATATCGATTACAATTTGAATCGCCTCCAATAAGCCGTAGCGCAACGACCATTCGAGGTGAGGCTCCTGCCGGATCTCCTCCAGGGTGTATCGCTGGCGGAAACGTCGAAGCTCGCGGACGTTCGTTTCCAGGCGGAGCAGGCGCTCATTCCCGGGGTTCATGAGGCGGCTCCTGGGCGAGACGGCCAGTTCGCAGACGTTCCTCAAACGCTTGCTGAACCATGGCGCGCAGGAAGGCCGTATCCAGATAGCGCTGGATCGCCCGCGCCCGGAAGGTCACAAACCGGTCGCGGTCTTTGCAGAAAAACAGGCGGCCCTCCGCGAGCACCCGATGCGTGAGGGCGGGATGGCGCTCCAGGGCCGTGTTCAGAACCAGAAGATCCACACTCCGGCCCAGGGCGATCTCCAGCTCCGCGGCGAGCCGTCCCAAATCGAGCGCCGACATATGAGCATGGACGTCCTCGGAAATATACACGGCCACATCCAGATCGCTCCACGGCCTCGCCGTGCCCCGGGCAAAGGAGCCGAAGAGCAAAGCGAACTCCACCCCATGGGCGGAGAGAATCTCCTTCGCCCGCTCCAGGCGAGCCTCCAGCGCCCCCTCGTGCGAGCGGCTCATTCCAGCGCCTCCTCACAGATCGATCGGAACCCGCAGGCCCGGCAACGGGCCGGGATGGCGTGGGAGCGATGCGCCTTCCCCCAGGCCAGATCCCGCCGCATGGCCTCCAGGACACCGAGCAGCTCCTCCCGCAACGCCTCCGTGTAATCCACCCGGAAGGTCCGATCCCGGTAGCGGATCAGCCCGTAGGGCGGGCGCTCCCCCAGGGCTTCCTCCACCAGCAGGCAATAGGCCGCCAGCTGTAGGCGGTGTGAATCGTAAGGCCGCGCCGGCGCGGACCCCGATTTCACCTCCACCGGGATCAGCCCCTCCGGGCGGCGGATCAACACGTCGGGCCGCCCGCTCAAACCGTAACGGGGCGCCCGCAGCACCGGGGCGGGACGTCCGCCGAGGTCCTCGGCGACCACGGCCCCGCCGGGCAGGCCCGCCATCCGCCGGAGGAGCCATCCGATCCCGCCGAGGAACACCGCCAGGACCAGCAACAGAAGACCCGTCAGCGTCATCGCCGGATCAAAACGCCCGCAACGCTCCAACCTCCTGAACATCCACCGGAACCCCGTCGATCTCCGGCGGGATGCGGTCCTCAGGGGCCAGCTCCTCCAGCGGGACCTTGCGGCGAACGGAGACGACCAGGCAGAGCTCGCCGGTCGGCCGGCCGCCCCGCTGCCGATAGCCGATGCCCACGGCCACCACGTTGGCCTTGCGCAGCAGCTCCGCCTCCCGCCGTCGCTTGACCTCCCGGATGCGCGTGAGGGCTTCCGGTTCGCTCATCGCAGGGCCTCCGGGGCCGCCCGGCGTCGAAGCGCGGCGTGCAACAACAACCGCCAGGCGAGCAACAACGCGCCGTTGCCGATCAGGGTGATCAGGGCGAAGGCGAGCGGGGCCGGCCGCCCAAGGAGGAGGCTCCGCAGAGCCAGCCCCAACGCCCATGCCCCCAGCCAGGCCAGCCCGGTCCGAACCCCCACCCGGGCGAATGTCGCCGAGGGATCCGGGCGATGTCCGCCGAACAGAGGGATCAGCATCAGCCAGGCGAGGGCGAAGGGGATGGCCGCTCGGACCACTCCCCAGAGCGGGGGCCCTTCCAGCAGCAGACCGTGGCTGGCCCGCCCCATCGCCGCGAAGATCAGGAAGAGGAGAAGATCCCCTCCCAGCGCCACTCCACCCCAGCGCGTCATGGGTTCCTCCCGGAGCTCCAGCCTGTCCATCGCTTTCCTTACTTGCTTCCATCATTGTAACGTGGGGCAAGCCGAGCGGGGGAGGGTTGACGGGCCGGCCGTTCCTTCTACAATTGAAGGGGTGAGCATGGGGCACCCTCCGAAGACCCGCCCGGCGCGATGTTGCCTTTCCGCATTCGAAATCCGATGGAGGGGGCGATGGATATCTTCGCGAAGTGCTACAGCTTCACCACCGCGAAAGAAGCGATGGCCGCCGGCTTCTATCCCTATTTCATCCCCCTGGAGGAAAACGAGGGCACCGAGGTCATCTACCAGGGGCGCCGCATCCTGATGTTCGGCTCCAACAACTACCTGGGCCTGACCACCCATCCCAAGGTGAAAGAGGCGGCCATCGAGGCCCTCAAGCGCTATGGCACCTCGTGCACCGGCTCCCGCTTCCTGAACGGCACCCTGCGCCTGCATCGGGAGCTGGAGGAGCGCCTGGCCGCCTTCGTCGGCAAGGAAGCGGCCCTGGTGTTCTCCACGGGCTATCAGACCAACCTGGGGACCATCTCCGCCCTCGTCGGACGGGGGGATTACGTGATCCTGGATAAAGAGGATCACGCCAGCATCGTGGACGGCGCCCGGATGTCGATGGGGGTGACTAAGCGCTTCTCCCACAACGACATGGCCGCCCTGGAGCGCCTGCTGGCTTCTCTCCCTCCCGAGGCGGGCAAGCTGGTGGTGGTGGATGGGGTGTATTCCATGGGCGGGGACATCGCCCCGCTGCCCCAGCTGGTGGAGATCTGCCGCAAACACGGCGCGCGCCTGATGGTCGACGACGCTCACTCCCTGGGGGTCCTCGGCCCCAACGGGCGCGGGACCGCCGCCCACTTCGGGCTCACGGATCAGGTGGATCTCATCATGGGCACCTTCAGCAAGTCCTTCGCCTCCATCGGCGGGTTCATCGCCGGGGACGAGGCGGTGATCCACTACATCCAGCACCACGCCCGCTCCCTGATCTTCAGCGCCAGCCTGCCCGCCCCCAACGTGGCCGCGGTGCTGGCCGCCCTGGAGATCATGCTGGAGGAGCCCGAGCGGGTCCGGCGGGTGAACGAGATCGGCACCCGCATGCGCTACGAGCTCCGCCGCCTGGGCTTCGACATCGGGCCCAGCCAGACCCCCATCGTGCCCATCATCATCGGCGACGACATCAAGACCGCCCTGGCCTGGAAGGCGCTCTTCGAGAACGGAGTCTACGTCAACTGCGTGGTCGGCCCCGCCGTCCCTCCCGGCAAGCAGCTCCTGCGCACCTCGTATATGGCCACCCACACCGACGAGCAGCTGGAGCGCGGCCTGGAGATCTTCGAGCGGGTGGGGCGGATGCTGGGCCTCATCAACCCCTCGGCCGCCCATGCCGAGGAACCCGCGCCTTCCGCCCATCCCTGAGGGAGGAACGCGAGGATGCCGCTGTATGAATACCTCTGCCAGGATTGCGGGACGAAGTTCGAGCTGCTGCGGGGGATGGCCCACGCCGACGACCCCGCCCCCTGCGCTCAGTGTGGCAGCCTGCGCACCGGGCGCCTGATCTCCCTGTTCGCCGCGGTCAGCGACGGAAGGATCGTGACCGGCCCGGCCGGGTGCGCCGGGTGCTCCGCTCACTCCTGCGCCGCATGCGGATGCCATCGATGAGGTCCGGCCTCGATCCCCGACCTCGCGCCTTCCTCCGGCTTCTGCTCCTGCTCCTCGGGGTGGGAGCGGTGGGACGGATCTCGGCCATCGCCTGGGCCCAGGGCAACGCCCAGGTGATCTCGCCTCCCCGGGATCAGCCGGTGCGGGGCACCGTCGACATCGTGGGCATCGCCACCCATCCCAACTTCGCCAAATACGACGTGGCCATCCTCGACGCCTACGATTTCAGCAAAGAGTGGCGCTGGCTGGTCCAGGGACGGCCGGTCCGCGCGGAGGTGCCGATGGTCCTGGCCACCTGGAACACCACGCTCTTCCCGGATGGGGATTACGTGATCCTGATCCGCATCTGGGATCAAGGAGGGGGCCACCAGGATTTCCTGTTCTCCGGATACCGGGTGGCGAACGCCATGCCCGCCCCCACGCCCACGGAGGAGATCGCGCCGACCTTCGAGCCCGAGCCCACCGGCACCCCGGTTCTCACCCCGACGATTCGGATCGAACTGCCCCCCACCCCTACGCCCGGCCCTACTCCTACCCCGATCCCGGGGGTCGGACGAACCCGAGGGGATTCCCTGGGGATCGGGGATCTCATCGGTGCGTTCCTCCGGGGAGTCCAATGGACTTTCCTCCTGTTCGGGGCCTGGGGCGGGATCCGGCTCCTGCGCTGGGCCTGGCGCCGGCTGGCCCGTCGGCCCCGCGCCCCCTGAGGGCCGCTCTCCCCTCCTCTTCTTAGCGGGAAGCGAGGAGCGGTGACTTCGGTTAAAATTTCCGTGAACTTCCCGCTCTCCGGGACCACTTATGGCGCCCGAGCCCATTCGCGTCCTTCATTTCGCCGATCTGCATATCGGCATGGAGGCCCACGGCCAGATCGACCCCCAGACCGGCCTGAACCGGCGGGTGGTGGACTTCCTGCATGCCTTCGATCGCATCGTGGACTATGCCATCCAGCACGAGGCGGACCTGGTCCTGTTCTGCGGCGATGCCTTTAAAAACCGGGATCCCTCCCCGACCTATCTGCGGGAGTTTGCCGCCCGCCTCCGGCGCCTGCTGGAGGCCGGCCTCCCGGTGTTCCTGCTGGTGGGCAACCACGACCTGCCCGGGATGGAGAAGCGGGCCACCCCCCTGGACGTCTTCGGGGAGTTCCGGCCGCTGCTCCGGGGCGGCGAAGGCCTCATCGTGGGGCGCCGGGAGGATGTGCATCGCATCGACACGCGCCGCGGCCCTCTCCAGGTGATCGCCATGCCCTTCCCGGTGCGCAGCCGCCTCCTGAAAGACGAGGCCTGGAGAAACCTCCCCCCGGAGGAGCTGGATCATCAACTCCGGGAGACGCTTCACGCGGTGCTCCAACATCTCCTGGAGACGAAGATCGATCCCGCTTTGCCGACCATCGTGGCCGGGCATTTCTCCATCGAAGGGGCGACCTACGGCTCCGAGCGCCAGGTGATGATCGGCTACGACGTGGTCCTGCCTCCCTCCATGTTCCGCCATCCGGCCATCGATTACGTGGCCCTGGGCCACATCCATAAGCATCAGGCCGTGGGCGATGGGGCTCCACCGATCGTCTACAGCGGGAGCGTGGAGCGGGTGGACTTCAGCGAGGAAGGTGAACCGAAGGGCTTTTGCTGGGTGGAGGTTCGCCGGGGGGATGCCCGGTGGCGCTTCGTCGAGCTCCCCGCCCGGCGTTTCTTCACCCTCTCCCTGGACCTCCGCCAGGCCGCCGACCCGGAGATGACCGCCATCGCCGAGATCCGCCGCCAGGCCGATCGGATCCGGGAAGCAGTGGTGCGGGCCCGGGTGCGCATCCGGCCGGAGCAGGCGGAGCGTCTGCGGGAGGCCCGGATCCGGGAGGAGCTGGAGAAGGCCGGCGCGTTCTCCGTCTCAAGCCTTCACATCGAACGGGAGGAAAGCGTCCGCTCCCGCATCAGCCTGACGGAGATGGAACATCTGACCCCCCTGGATCTGCTGGCCCGCTACCTGGACTCCCGGGATCCCCCGCCGGATCCCAGGCGACGGGAGCAATTGCTCCGCCTGGCGGAGCAGCTGATGCGCGAGGAAGAGCCGTGAGCTTCGCACGTCGAATGAATTCGACCCTGGGAGGTGGGTGTGTCCCAATTTTGTCGGGCTGGCCCCTTTGTAGGACAACTGCGAGCAGTTGTCCTACGATTTTGGGACACACCCTGGGAGGCCTGCGGCCGACGGTCGGCCTGCGCCGACCGAAGGAAAAAGGCGTCGGCGGAGGCCGACGCCCGGCGCGCAGCGCCCGGAGAGGCCGATTTCAATCGGCGCGAAAGCCTGCGCCGGCGAAGGCGACGTCCGGCGCCCAGCGTCTTAGAGGCCGATCGCAATCGGATGAGGACGGAGATAGGGATTCGTGGAAGGTCTCCGCCGTCCTACCGGAGGTAAAGCGCGATGGAGCTGGTCCGGCTGGAGTTAAAGAACTTCCTGAGCTATCGGGAAGGGGTCCTGGATTTCAACGGCCTGCGCATGGCCGCGCTGGTGGGGCCCAACGGGGCCGGCAAGAGCAGCCTCCTGGATGCCATCACATGGGCCCTGTGGGGGAAGACCTCCCGTCTGGACCGGGATCAGGATCTGCTGGTGCATCGGGGAGAAAAAGAGGCCCGGGTGAGCCTCACCTTCCGCCTGGGGGAGGCCCTCTATCAGGTGACCCGCACCCGCCGCCGGGGGAAAGGCAGCACCCTGGACTTCCAGATGCTGGCGCCCCGCCGTCGCTCCCTCACCGGCTCCGGCCTCCGGGAGACCGAGCGGCTTATCTCCCAGACCCTCGGGATCGACTTCGAAACCTTCGTGAACTCCGCCTTCATCCGTCAGGGGCGCGCCGACGAGTTCACCACCAAAACCCCTGCGGAGCGCAAGGACGTCCTGGCGGAGATCCTCCAGCTCAGACGATGGACGGAGCTGGAGGAGCGGGCGAAGGAGAAGATCCGGCGCATCGACCAGGAGCTGGAGACCCTGCGCTGGCGGATCCAGGAATGCGAGAAGGAGCTGGCCCAGCGCCCCCAGCGGGAAGCCGATCTCCGGAAGGCCTCAGCCGAGCACCTGGCCCGGCAGGAAGAGCGGGAGAAGGCGGAGAAGGCCTGGGAGGAGCTGCGCCGGGATGAGGAGCGGGCCCGGGAGGTCCAGGGGCGGCTCCGCGAGCTGCAGGCCCAGCGCCAGGAGGTGGAAAACAGCGTGGCTCGCCTGGAGGAACAGATCCGCCAGCAGGAGGAATCCCTGCGCCGGTGGCGCGCGTTGCTCGAACGACGGGCGGCCATCGAGGCCGCCTGGGCCGCGCTCCAGCGCGCCCGGGAGGAGCTCACCCGCATGGACGAGGCCTCCCGGACCGCGCTCGCCCTTCGAGAGCGTCGCGCCGAGCTGGAGAAGCAGATCGCCGTCGCCCGGGCGCAGCTGGAGGGGGAACGCCAGCGGCTGCAGCGGGAGATCGAAGCCGCCCGGGATCGCGCGAGCCGCCTGCCGGACCTGGAGCGCGAGGCCGCCGACCTCCGGGAGCGCCTGAGCCGGCAGCCTGCGCTGGAGCAGGAGATCCGGGCCCTCGAGGAACGGCTTCAGACGCTGCAGGCCGAGCGGGTCGAACGCCAGAGCGAGAACCGCCGCCTCCATGAAGAGATGAGGGATCTCAAAGCGCGCATCCAGGCCATCGCGCAAATCGGCGCGGAATGCCCCACATGCCGTCGCCCCCTTCCCGATGCGGAACGAGAGCGCCTGCGCCGGGAGTGGGAGGAAGAAGGACGCCGCCGGGCCGACCGCTACCGGGAGAACCAGAACCGTCTCCAGGCGCTGGAGCAGGAACAAGCCGAGGCCGCCGCCCGCCTGGAGGAGCGCCGGCAGGCCCTGAGCGCCCTCGCCCGATTCCATTCCCGCCTGGAGCAGATCGAGGGGGAGCGGGCGGACATCCTGCGGGAAAAGGAACGGCTCGCGGACCTGGAGACGGCGCTTCGGGAAGTGGAACGACGGCTCCAGGAGGACCTCATCGCCCCCGAGGAGCAGGCCGAACTGCGCCGCATCGACGAGGCGCTTCGGGACCTGGGCTACGACGTCGAGGCCCACCACGCCCTGATCCAGCGGATCCGGGCGCTGGAGGAGGAGGCTCAGGACTGGCCGCGCCTTCAGGAGGCCGAGCAGCGCGTCCCCCAGGAGGAGGAAGCCCTCCGCCGGCTGGAGAGCCTGTATCACGACAGCCTCGAACGCCGGGAGCGCATCCTCCGATCCATCGGGGAGCTGGAACAGGCCGGGCAGGCGCTGGCGGAGCGCCTGAAGGCCTTGCCCGAAGTCCAGCGACGGCTGGAGGAAGCCCGGCGGGCGGAGCGGGAAGCGCGGGATCGCCTGATCGCCGCCGAACAGAGGCTGAAGATCCTCGATCAGCTGGAGCAGGAACGGCAAAGCCTGCAGGAGGAGATCCTCCGCCTGGAGGAGGAGAAGGGTCTCTACCGGGATCTGCAGCTCGCCTTCAGCCGGAACGGGGTCCCGGCCATGATCATCGAAGCCATCCTCCCGGAGATCGAGGAAGAGGCCAACCGTATCCTCCACCGCCTGACCGATGGGCGCCTCACCGTGCGTTTCCGCTCCCAGCGGGAGACCAAAGAAGGCAACGTCCGGGAGACCCTGGACATCCTGATCTCCGACGAGGGGGAGGAGCGGCCCTACGAAAACTTCTCCGGCGGGGAGAAGTTCCGGGTGGACTTCGCCATCCGCCTGGCCCTCTCCCGGATCCTCGCCCGGCGCTCCGGAACCCCCCTGCGGCTGCTGGTGGTGGATGAGGGGTTCGGCTCCCAGGACCAGGCCGGCCGGGAGCGGCTGATCGAAGCCCTGAACGCCATTAAGGACGAGTTCGCCACGATCCTGGTGATCTCCCATCTGGAGGAGTTCCAGGACGCCTTCCCGGTCCGCATTGAGGTCCGCAAGACAGCGGCGGGCTCCCGGCTGCACATCGTGATGTGAGGCGCAGGGATGTCGGAGCGCGTTTCCGTTCCACCGCGCGTCACCGCTCTCTATGGAGGCCAGGCCGTCCTGGAAGGGGTGATGATCCGGGGGCCGGCGGGGCTGGCCGTGGCCGTCCGCGCCCCCGATGGGCAGATCGTCCGCCGGACGACCCGGCTGCCGCTCCGGCGGGGCTGGCGCCGCTGGCCCCTCCTCCGGGGCGTCTTCGTCCTCTGGGAGACCCTGCGCTGGGGGATGGAAGCCCTCTGGTTCTCCGCCACGGTGGCGGCCGGGGAGATCGAAACCCGGGAGGGCCTGCGGAGCCCGGCCGCCCTGCTCACGATGGCGTTCTCCCTGGCCCTCGCCCTGGGGATCTTCCTGCTGCTGCCGGCTTCCCTGGCGGAGGGGATCCAACAGGCCACGGGAGCCTCCCCAGGGGTCCGGACGGCGGCGGAGGCGGTCCTCCGCCTGGGGCTGGTGATCGGCTACCTGATCGCCGTTGGGCGCCATCCCGAGGTCCGCCGCATCTTCGCCTACCACGGCGCCGAGCACAAAGTGGTGCACGCCCTGGAAGCCGGGGCGCCCCTCACGGTGGCCGGGGCCCGCCCCTTCCCCACCGCTCATCCTCGCTGCGGCACCGCGTTTCTCCTCACGGTGATCGTGGTCGCCGCAGTCCTGTTCGCTTTCCTCCCCGCCTCAACGGTCCTCGAACGCTTGCTGCTCCGCCTGGCCCTGCTCCCGGCCCTGGCGGGTCTTTCGTATGAGCTGCTGTGGCTGAGCGCCCGCTACCATCATCTGCGACCGGTGTCCTGGCTCTTCGCGCCGAACCTGTGGCTTCAGCGGTTGACCACGCGGGAGCCTGACGACGCCATGCTGGAAGTCGCCCTGGCCGCCCTCGAGGCCGCGCGGGCCCTGGAGTCCTCAACAGAGGTTGCCGCTGGCGATGAAGCCTCCGGACCGTGAGCATCAAGGGGGATCTCCGCAAAACAATCGGGGTTCCTTCCCATCGCAGTGGGCCCTCATCCTGATCGCGTATTTCCTGGCCCTGACACCCGGAAGGGAGCCCGGAACGATCGATGGGGAGCTGGTCTACTGGGCGACGGTCAGCATGGCCGAGCGCTGGCGTGCTGCAGTTCGGAATCCATTCCCCCCTTCCTGGGTAGTGGAAAATGGCTTCCTTCAACCCGGATGGGATGGCTCCTGGTTCGTCCGCTTCTCCCTGGGCCAGCCCCTCGCGGCCCTCCCCTTCTATCTCCTTGGGCGGATCCTCGGCGGCCCGGATTCCCCCACCACCCGCCTGTTCGTGAACGCCCTGTCGGCCGTGGCGATGGCCGGGGCCGGAGCCCTGCTCTACGCCTGGGGCCGCTCGCTCTGGGACAGTCGCACGGCCCTCCTCACGCTCGCGATCTTCGTCCTGGCCACCCCCGCCCCCGTCTACGCCCGGCTCTTCTTCAGCGAGGCGCTGCTCACCTTCTGCCTGCTGCTGGGCTTCCGGCTGTTCTTCACCCGCCGACCCGCCGGGATCGCCCTGGGCGGTCTGGCCATCGGCTGGGCCGTCCTCACCCGGGAGGGGGCTGCGGCTGCCCTGCCCGCCGCCGCCCTCGCCCTTCTGGTTCTGGCCCGAGACCGGCGCGAGCGCCTCGCCTTCGCCGGTTACGGGATGCTCGGCGCCGCGCTCCCCATCTCCCTGCTGCTCTGGTATAACGTCTACCGGTTCGGCCATCCCCTCCGCCACGGCTATGAGGGGGAGGGCTTCACCGCCTCGCTGCTCGAAGGGGTGGCCGGGTTGCTGTTCAGCCCGGGCCGGGGTCTCCTCTTCTACGCGCCCACCGTCCTCCTCGCCCTCCCCGGCGCGCGGCTCCTCTGGCGCCGGGATCGCGCCCTCGTCCTCACCGCGGGGATGCTGTTCGCCGGATACCTTCTGATGTATGGCCGCTGGTGGGCCTGGGATGGCGGATGGGCCTGGGGCCCCCGCTTCCTGGTCCCCACGCTCCCCTTCCTGCTGTTGCTCGCCGGGGAAGCCATGACCCAGCCTGCCGGCCGCCGCGCCGCCCTCGCCCTGGGCCTCCTCGGGTTCCTCGCCCAGCTCCCCGGCGTGTTCATCGATCACCAGAAGTTCCACACGGAGCTGTTCGTCGAACGCGGCTTGCCCTACGCCCCCAACATCTGGTTCCGGCCGGAGCTCTCTCCCATCCTGGGCCAGTGGCGCGACCTGTGGCATGGGCGCCACGGGGCGCTGGCCCTCCACCGCCTGGAAGCACAGGGGATCCCATCCCCCATCGCCTGGGGCTTCCGGCTCGGGATCGCCGCCTTATTGGCCTTCGGGCTGTGGGGTCTCCGCCGGCCGGTTCCCCCGGCGCCGGGTTTCAGGCTCCCAGCCCAATGGGCCTCCGCGATCCCCATCCTGCTCCTGTTCGCCGGCATCGCCCTGAACGGGGTCGCCCTCGCGCGCTGGGCGTGGATCCGCCGCCAGCCGTTCTGCGATGGCGCCGGCCGCCTCTGCCTGAAGCAACGGTTCGGCGGCCAGGTGGAGCTGGTCGCCTTTTCCGTCGAATCCCCACAAGCCCGTCCGGGCGAGGACATCGGCCTCACCCTCTGGTTCCGCGCCCTCCGGCCGGTCACCGAACCCCTGAGCGTCTACGTCCACGTCCTCCCTGCCGATCACCCCGAGGCCCATCAGGTGTTTCAGGAGGACCACGAGCATCCCGCCTCCCTGTCCCTCCCCCGCTGGAGGCCGGGACCGCTCTACAGCGACTTCTATCGCCTGCAGGTTCCGGCCGCCCTCTCCCCCGGTCGCTATGCGCTCAAGGTGGGACTGTATCGCCGGGCACCTCCCGGCGGCCGGGTCCCCGTGGACGGCTCCGGGGCGGACGGCGTGATCCTTCCCCTTCCGATCGAGATCCGCCCTTGAGCCGCTGAACCCATGCCCGGCCTTCCCGGAGGCCCGAACGCCCGGTTTCCGGTAGAATCTTCCTCGGGGACATTTCGAAAAGCCGAGGTCACCGATGGAGATCGGTCTGGTGGGAATGCCCAACGCGGGCAAATCCACGCTCTTCAACGCCCTCACCCGCCATGCGGTTCCCACAGCGCCCTATCCCTTCACCACCATCGAGCCGCACCGCGGCGTTGTCCCTGTCCCCGATCCCCGGCTGGAGGCTCTGGCCCGCATCATCCGACCGGAGCGGGTGGTCCCGGCCACCCTGACCGTCGTGGACATCGCCGGACTGGTCCGCAACGCGCACCGAGGGGAGGGCCTGGGGAACCAGTTCCTGGCGCACATCCGGGAGGTGGATGCCCTGTTGATGGTGTTGCGCGGGTTCGCGGCGCCGAACGTCCCGGCCGGCCTGGGGGAAGTGGATCCCGTAGCCGAGCTGGAGGTGCTGGATCTGGAGCTGGCCCTGGCCGACCTGGAGACGGTGCAGCGGCGCCTGGAGAAGACCCGGAAGGCGGCCAAGGCGGATCCCTCGGCCTTCGCGGAGACCCTGGCCGCGCTGGAGGACCTCGCCGCCCATCTCCAGGCGGGCCGCCCTGCCCGCACCTGGCCCGGCCGGGAGGCCTGGGCGGGGCTGTTGCGGGAGCTCTTCCTGCTCACCGACAAGCCCCGCCTGCTCGTCCTGAACGTATCCGAGGAGGACCTGCCGGAGGACGGCCGGTGGGCGGCGGAGCTGGCCCGCCGGGCCGCGGCGGAGGGAAGCCCTTTCCTCGTCGTCTGCGCGGAGCTGGAGGCCGCCCTGAACGAGTGGCCCGAGGAGGAAGCCCGCGCCTACCGGGAGAGCCTGGGGCTCTCCGGTTCGGCCCTGGATCGTTTGATCCGGGCCGCCTACGCCCATCTGGGTCTCATCACGTTCTTCACCATCACCGGCGGCCATGAGGTGCGGGCCTGGGCCATCCGAAAGGGGACCCGCGCGCAGCAAGCGGCCGGGCGGGTGCACTCCGATATGGAACGCGGCTTCATCCGGGCCGAGGTGATTCCCTGGAACGTCCTGGTCGAGGCCGGCTCCCCCCAGGCCGCCCGGGAGCGAGGCCTCTGGCGCATCGAGGGGCGCGACTACGAGGTCCAGGACGGGGACGTTCTACACTTCCGATTCCACGCATGAGCGCACGCCAGGAGGAAAGGATGAAGGTCGCACTGATCACCGGGGCCGGGCGCGGATGGGGGGAGCGCCTCGCCCGGGAGCTGGCCGCCCGCGGCTTCCACATTGTGGCCAACGATATCCACCCGGCCGCCGCGGAGCGGACCGCCGAACGGATCCGCACGGCGGGGGGATCCGCGGAGCCTTTCCACGCGGATGTGGCCAATCGGGTGGCCGTAGGAGCCATGGTCCAGGAGATCCTGGACCGCCGGGGCCGGCTGGACCTAGTCGTCCATCACGCGGAGGTCCATCCGCACCGCGGGCTGCTGGAGATGGGGGAATACGAATGGGACCGCACGGTGGCCGTGATCCTCAAGGGGGCTTTCAATTTGTTGCAGGCCGCCGCCCCGGTGATGATCTCGCGGGGACGCGGGGCCTTCGTCTTCATGATTCCCGCGCCGATTCTGGAGGGGAAGATCTCCCACGCTGCCTATGGGGCAGGGAAAGCCGGGCTGCTCGCGCTGGCCTATGCGGCCCGGGACGCCCTGAATCCCTTCGGCCTGGCCGTGCACATCCTCCTCACAGAGGAAGGGGGTTCCCCTCCCGAGGACAGCGCGGCCGCCGTCCTGGATCGGATCGCCGCCCTGGATGGACGGAGCGAGACGCTGCGCCTCCCCCCTTGCCGGGATCTCAGGCCCCAAACGTGAAGGGCGGCCGGGACCGTGGTATGATGACGGATGAGGCGTTGGGAAGGACATCTCTTTCCTGAGGCGAGAGGGCGATGGAAGACCTCTACCGGGAGATCATCCTGGATCATTATGAGAACCCGCGCAATTACGGCGTGCTGCCGGACGCGGACATCTCCTACGAAGATGACAACCCCCTGTGCGGGGATCGGATCCGGATTGACCTGAAGGTGCAGGATGGGCGCATCGTGGATGTGCGGTTTTCGGGGAAAGGATGCGCGATCAGCCAGGCCTCGGCGTCCATGCTGACCGAGCGGATCAAGGGGGCCACCGTCGAGGAGGCCCGCCGGCTGACCCGCGACGATATCCTGGAGATGCTGGGGATCCCCCTGGGGCCGGCCCGCATCAAGTGCGCCCTGCTCTCCCTGAAGGTCCTCAAAGCCGGCCTCTACGGGTTGCCGAAGATCGACTGGGACGAGCTGGGCTGAGGCACCCGGCCCTGAGGTTCAGACGTCAGCGGGGGCACGTGGGAAGAAGATGAGGTGGAAGACAGCCCGCGCCCACGAGGGCCTGCCGGTCCCGCATCGAAACCGCCCCCCTCGCTGAACTCCCCATCCCGCACCGGCGGGCGCTCGCCCGAAAGCGCCTTCGACAGCTCCAAAGCCCGCCGGGGGCTCCTCCTCAAACCAGGCTGGCCTCAATCCGTGCATCAGGACAGACTGCGCCATGGGAGACCTCGGGGATCGGGCTATCCCTCGCCATTCTACCCGGCGAGGAGGTCCCTCTCCCCCTGTCCCCACTCGCGTCCGAACCCCCCGCCACTACCGGGCCGGAGCGCTCGAGGGTCCGGAGGCCTTCTGCTTGGGGGCCTTCCGCTTCATCGAGGGACGCACCCCCCGGTTCAGGTAGGCCTCGATCTCCTCCCGGGCCTCCTCGAAGCGCTCGATCAACTGCTCGTCCGTCCCCTTGAACCCGGCCACGGCCCGCTGGGAGCAGGTCGCGCACCCCAGGGACGCCCGGTAGCTGTCCATGTCGCAGGTCAAGCAGCCTGCGAGGCGGATCACGGTCAAGGAAAGGGCCAGCGTGTCCGGATGGTCCTCCGGCAGCCGGGCCACCCGACGCACCAGCGCCTTCCATGCCTTGCCCCGCACCTCCGCCAACAACGGGATGCACCGGGGCGGGAACAGGATCTCGCTGTCCGGATACATGGATTCCCTCCTCACCGAGCTCTTCCCCACACCCATTTCCCCCTATTCTACACCCACTCACTCCCACCCCATGCAACTCTCAATTAAAATATCTCGGTCATACTTTGGGATCAAAGTACATAGCATTCAACCCCAATAAAACGTTAATATACAGCATAACTTTGGTCGATTGGTCTAAAATGATTCGTATAAATGTTTTATCTTGCCGGAAACATCAAAATTGCATCCTGCAAGGACCGTGTGGGGCCTCGGGTCAGGGGCTTAGGGAAACCTTGGAGGCTTGTCCCTGTGATCCCTTTGGGGCCCCAGGAAGGCGATCCAGACCCCTGCGGCGGTCTTGGAAGCTCTGGCTCGCGATCGCCCTGGGGGCGGACCTGCGGGGGCGCTGGCGGGTGCTTGGGATCTCCCCGCGCTTCGGGACGCGCTCTCCCCTCCCCTCCGGGAGAGGATGGCCTTTGAGCGGATCGATCGTCCTTCCCCTCGAAGCTTCAACACCCGCCGCCGAGCGATTCGAAAGATCGGGCCTCGGGACCTCGCCCGGCTTTTCCGGTTCCGGTCGATTCGGGGAAAATGAACAGCGAGGTCCCGAAAGGATGACCTTCGAGCCCGAGAAGGGGAGGAATCGATGCCGGCGCGGGCCCGGATTGATCCGGAGACACGATCGGTGATCGTGGAGTGGCCGGATGGTCTCCAACGTGCCTTCTCATGGTCTCGGCTGCGGGCGGCCTGCCCCTGCGCCCTGTGCCGGGTGGAGGCCCAGCGCGCACAGGAAGATCCTCTGTTCCTGCGCCCTGCCCCCGATGACACGCTGGTGGGCCTGGAGCCGGTGGGCAACTACGCGGTGCGTTTCTTCTGGGGGGACGGTCACTCGGCGGGCATCTACACGTGGCGCTATCTGCGGGAGCTGGAGGAGGGATGATGGCGCGCCTGGTGCTGATGGGCTCCCCCACCTTTGCCCTGCCCACCTTCGAGGCCCTGGCGGAGGAGCACGAGATCGTTGGGGTGTTCACCCAGCCGGACAAACCCGCCGGGCGCGGCCTGCGCCCCACCCCGCCGCCGGTGAAGGTCTGGGCCCAGGAACGGGGGCTTCCGGTGTTCCAGCCCCGCTCCCTCCGCCGGGACCCGGAGGCGGTGGCCCAGCTGCGGGCCCTACGGCCGGAGGTCATCGTGGTGGTGGCTTACGGGCTGATCCTGCCCCCGGAGGTGCTCGCCCTTCCCCCCTACGGATGCCTGAACCTTCACGCTTCGCTCCTCCCCCGCTACCGGGGCCCTGCGCCGATCCAGGCCGCCCTCCTCCACGGGGATTCGGAGACCGGGGTGACCGTGATCTGGATGACCGAGGAGGTGGACGCCGGGCCGATCCTGGCGATGGAACGGGAGCCGATTTACCCGGAGGACACCGCGGAAACCCTGGGGGAGCGTCTGGCCCGGCGGGGGGCCCGCCTGATGCGGGAGACCCTGCGACGCTGGCTGGCGGGGGAGATCACGCCGCAACCCCAGGATCCGTCCCAGGCCACTTACTGCCCGCGGATCACCAAAGCGGATGGGGAGATCGACTGGCGCCGCCCGGCGGTGGAGATCGAACGGCGCATCCGGGCCTTCACGCCCTGGCCCGGCGCTTACACGTTCTGGAAAGGCCGCCTGCTGAAGATCGGCCCGGCCCGGGTCCGCCTCGACCTCCACGCGCCTCCCGGCCGGGTGGTGCCGGTGAACGGCGGGGCGGGCGTGGGGACGGGCGAGGGGGTTCTGGAGCTCCAGACGGTTCAGCCGGAGGGCAAGCGGATGATGCCCATCGAGGCCTTTCTGAACGGCCATCCGGATTTCCTCGGGGCGACCCTGGGCCGGGAGGAGGCCCGGGATGGCTGAAAGGGCTCACCTTGAGACCGGCCTGGCCTTCCTCCTCACCGCCGGGCTGCTCTACCTCACGCAGCGAGCCCTGCATCGGAACCTCCAGCTCGCGCTGCACCGCCTGGCGCGGGATCCCGACGCCGCCCTCGTGCTGTATTGGGCGCTGCTGTTCCCGGGCGTGCTCCTCCACGAGCTCAGCCACTGGATCGCGGCGCTGCTCCTGGGGATCCGCCGCTATCGTTTTGTGTTCTGGCCCCGGCGGATGGGCGGTCGGATCCGTCTGGGGGCGGTGCAGCTGGAGGAGGGGGATCCCTTCCGGATGAGTGTGATCGGGGCGGCCCCGCTGTTGACCGGGATCGGCGTGATCGCGCTGATGGGAGGAGCGGAGCCTTCGACCCCTTCGTCCGGGCTGGCCCTGTGGGCTTCTGCCGCGCAGGCGCTCCAGGGGCTGTTGCAACGGGAGGGCGGCGGGGCGCTTCTTTACCTGCTCTTCGCCGTGGGGAACGCGATGTGGCCCAGCCCTTCCGATCGGGCGGCATGGCCGGCGGTGGGGATCGCGGGCGGGGCGCTGCTGGGGCTGCTGCTGCTGGCCGGCCCCAGCTCCCTCCTCCCGGCCCTCGCCGGGGTGGCCGTCCATCTCCTGTCGCGGCTCACGCCCCTGTTCGCCCTCCTCCTCGCCGTGGACCTCCCGGTCCTGATCCTCCTCCTCGCCCTCAACCGGCTCCTGAGCCGATAAGCCGTCCCGCGCCCATGCGGCGCCGAGCGTCAGCCTTCGCCGATACCCCCTTTCGTGTCGCAGGAGGGGCTTCAGCCCCGAACCTCCGTCTTGGAGGGCGCGAGGGTCGCGGCGGAAGTCGCTCTGACAATCCTGAATCTCTGGTTCTCGATGACGCAAAAGTTCGCGGCTAAAGCCGCTCCTACCAAAGAAGGGGCTTCAGCCCCGAACCTTTCGTCTTCGAGAAGGCGCAGGTCGCGTCCTGTAGCCGATAAGGAATTTCGGCCTGCGGGTTGAAAGGCTTCCGCTCCTCTGTCGGCGCGGGCCCGAGGTCCCAACGAGGCTGCCGGAGAAAAACATCAGCGGGGCAGGCACGGATGCCCGCCCCGCCGCGCCGGCAGCATACAGGCTGCGGCTCATTCCACCACGATGTTGATCAGCCGCCCGGGCACGTAGATGATGCGCTGGGGCTGGCGGTCTCCCAGATGACGGCGGACGTTGGCCCGGTCCAGGGCGATGCGCCGGGCCTCCTCCTCGGTGATCGAGGCCGGCACCTCCACCCGGTCCCGCACCCGCCCATTGATCTGGATCACCAGGGTGATGGTATCGGCCCGGGCCAGAGCTTCATCCCATTGCGGCCACGGCTGCTGGTGAACGCTGTAGGGATAGCCCAGGCGCTCCCACAGCTCCTCCGCCAGGTGCGGGGTGAAGGGCGCCAGCAACAACAGCAACGTCCGGATGGCCTCCTGCCAGGCCTCGTGGCCGGCCACCGGGGTCGCCTTCGCCTCCTGGAGGTAGTTGGTAAACTCCATCAGGGCAGCGATGGCGGTGTTGAACTCGAAGTCCTCCAGGTCCTGGCTCACCCGCTTGATGGTGCGGTGGGTCCAGCGCCGCAGCTCGGCCACCTGTTCGGGCGTGGGCTCCCCTGCGGCCGCGGCCGGCTCCAGGACCAGGTTCCACACCCGGTTCAGCCAGCGGTGGACCCCTTCGATGCCGGTGGAGCTCCAGGGGCCGCCCACGTCCCAGCGGAAGCCGAACATCAGGTAAGCCCGCACGGTGTCCGCCCCGTAGCGCTCCACCAGCTCGTCGGGGGCCACCACGTTGCCCCGGGACTTGGACATCTTCTCCCGGTCCTCTCCCAGGATGACGCCCTGGTTGCGCAGGCGGATCATCGGCTCGTCGAACCAGACCATTCCCATATCGCGCAGGACCTTGGTCCAGAACCGGGTGTAGAGCAGGTGCATGGTGGCGTGCTCGACGCCGCCGGTGTAGAGGTCCACCGGCAGCCAGTAGCGGGCCTCCTCCTCATCCCACGGCGCATCGTCCTTGTGCGGGCTCAGGTAGCGGTATTGATACCAGGAGGAATCGACGAAGGTGTCCATCGTGTCGGTCTCCCGCTCGGCCGGGCCGCCGCACTGCGGGCACGTCGTCCGGACGAACTCCTCCAGGTATTTCAGAGGCGACTCGCCGGTGGGCAGGACGTTGACGGTCTCCGGCAACAGCACCGGCAGCTGGTCTTCCGGCACGGGGACGGTGCCGCACTTCGGGCAGTAGATGATGGGGATGGGGGTGCCCCAGTAGCGCTGGCGGCTGATGCACCAGTCCCGCAAGCGGTAGGAGACGGCGGGGCGGCCCAGGCCGCGTCGCTCCAGCTCGGCCACCACGGCCTTCTTGCCCTCCTCGCTGGGCAGGCCGTCGAAGGGACCGGAGTTCACCATCGTCCCGGGCCCCTCGTAAGCGGCCGACAGGGGCTCCCCCTGCCAGCCGGGCGGGGCGATCACCACCCGGATGGGCAAGTTGAACTTCGTGGCGAACTCGAAGTCCCGCTGATCGTGGGCGGGCACGCCCATCACCGCCCCCGTCCCGTATTCCATCAGCACGTAGTCGGAGATCCAGATGGGCAGCCGCTCCTCTGTCAGCGGATGGCGGGCGTAGGCCCCGATGAAGACGCCGGTCTTCTCCCGCTCCAGGGATAGCCGCTCGATCTCGGTGCGGCGCTGGGCCTCATGGATGTAGGCCTCCACCTCAGCGCGGCGCTCCGGGGCGGTCAGCTTCGGCACCAGGGGATGTTCCGGAGCCAGCACGACGAAGGTGGCCCCGAACAGGGTGTCCGGGCGGGTGGTGAAAACCACGATGGAATCCTCCCCCTCGGTGGGGAAGACGATCTCGGCGCCTTCGCTGCGGCCGATCCAGTTCTTCTGCATCGTGCACACCCGCTCCGGCCAGTCCAGCCGGCTGTGGTCCAGCAGTTCGTCGGCGTAGGCGGTGATGCGCAGGAACCACTGTTCCAGCTCCTTCTTGATCACCGGTGTCCCACACCGTTCGCAGACCCGCTCCCCGTCCTGGGAGACCACCTGCTCCCGGGCCAGGGTGGTGTTGCACTTCGGGCAGAAATCCACCGCCGAGCGTTTGCGGTAGGCCAGCCCGCGCTTGTAGAACTGGATGAAGAACCACTGGTTCCATTTGTAGTATTCCGGCTCGCAGGTGATGACCTCCCGTGTCCAGTCAAAGGAGGCCCCCATGCTGCGCAGCTGCCGGCGCATCCGCTCGATGTTGGCATAGGTCCAGGTCTTGGGGTGGGTGTTGTGCTTGATGGCGGCGTTCTCCGCGGGCAGGCCGAAGGCGTCGAAGCCGATGGGGAAGAGGACGTTGTAGCCTTTCATGCGCAGGTAGCGGGCGACGGCGTCGCTGGGGGCCATGGCGAACCAGTGGCCCATGTGCAGGTCGCCCGAGGGATACGGGAACATGGTCAGGAAATAGAACTTGGGGCGGCTCGGGTCGCGGACCGCCCGGTAGATCCCGGTTTCCTCCCAACGCTGCTGCCACTTCGGCTCGATGACCTGAGGATCATAGCGCTCCATCCTACACCTCCTTATTTATCCTTTCCGATCCACCACCGTCAGCCATCCATAAAGATCCGGCGCCTGGCCGGTCACGATGGCGAAGAAGCGCTCCTGCAGCCGCCGGGTGATCGGCCCCGGCTCCCCGCAACCGATGCGAATGCGGTCCACCGATCGCACCGGGGTGATCTCCGCCGCCGTCCCGGTCATGAAGATTTCGTCGGCGGCGTAGAGCCACTCCCGGGGGATCGGTTGCTCCCGGACCTCCAGGCCCTGCTCCCGGGCCAGGGTGAGCACGGCGTCGCGGGTGACCCCGAGCAGGATCGAGTTGTGGAGGGGTGGCGTGTAGATCACCCCGTCCTTCACCAGGAAGAGGTTCTCCCCGCTCCCCTCAGCCACGTAGCCGTAGGCGTCCAGCATGATCGCCTCGGCATAGCCCAGGTCATGGGCCTCCATGGCGGCGAACTGCGAGTTCACATACTGGCCCCCGATCTTCCCCAGAGCCGGGAAGGTGTCCGGCGCCATGCGCCGCCAGGAGGAGACGATGACGTCCACTCCCTTCTCCAGGGCCTCCTGGCCCAGATACTTCCCCCACTCGAAGGTGATGATCACCACCTCCACCGGGCAGGAGCGGCCGTCGACCCCCAGGACACCCGCTCCCCGAAAGACCAGGGGGCGGATGTAGCAGGAGGCGTGGCCATTGGCGCGCACCGTCTCCACCACCGCCTCGGCCAGCTGCTCCTCCGTGTAAGGGATCTCGATGCGCAGGAGCCGGGCGGAGAAGAACAGACGGGCCAAATGGGGCCGCAGCCGGAAGATGGCCGGCCCCTGCGGCGTCTCATACGCCCGGATCCCCTCGAAGACGCTGGTCCCGTAGTGGAGGGCGTGCGCCGTCACGTGGACGGTGGCCTGATCCCATGGGACCAGCCGCCCGTTCCACCAGATCCAGTCGCTTCTCAGCGCCATCGGGGTCCTCCTGCTCAGGGTATGGAGACCAGCTCATGGGCCACGACGGCCCCGGCCAGCACCAGCAAGGAGAGCTCCAGCGCAAGGAAAAGAGGCTGCCGGTAATAGCGGCGATAGAAGGCCAGCCCCCGCACCCCGGCAGTGTGGAGGTCCCGAGGCCAGAGGGCATACTGCCGCCGCCGCCACGGCCACAGCCACATGATCCCATCGTCGGTCCCCAGGCTGTCCAGCAGCAGATGCACGAGGGCCAGCCCGAGCACCAGGGCGACCGGCAGGTGGAAAGCCCAGGCCAAGCAAAGACCCCAGATCCCCCAGAACAATGGAGTGTGGGTCCAAAGGGCGTGGTGGGGATTATGGCCTTCGCCCCCGGCCCGACGCCGGCGCCACCAGCCCCACAGGAGGTCCAGGTCGGGCAGCCCGCTGAGCAGGGCCGCCAGACCCGCCACGCCCAGGTGGAAGGGCTGATGGGCGGCGCGCTGGATGACATACGCGGCCACCACGCCGGCCGCCGCATGGGCCATCACGGTCATCCCGCTCCCTCCGGAACGATTCGGGATCCTTCGAGCCCTGGTCTGTTTAAGGAAAGAGCCCCCCTCCGTCAGGGACGAAGGGGGGCTCCTCCGCGGTCCCACCCTGATTCACCGGGAGCGCGGGGTCTGCGCCTCCGGTGCGCTCTGGCGCGGTAACGGGCGCGACCCGGCCGGGGCTACCCGCCGGGCAGGCGTTCACCCCGGCAGCTCCGGGGCGAGTTCAGCCTTTGGGGGCTTCCGCAAGAGCCGCCCGGGATCCGGGGATGACCCGGGGGACCCTCGCCCCGCTGGCCCTCCTCAGGGGCCGTGCGGCCTCGCACCAGCCGGCCGCTCGCTGGAGGATGGCCTACTACTCCCCTTCCCCGCCTTTAGCAGGATCCACAATCCCACGGCGGATAAAAATTAGGGCGCTTTCGCGCCCCGGAACAGGTGGACCCGACGGGATTCGAACCCGTGACCTCCGCCGTGCCACGGCGGCGCGCTCCCAACTGCGCTACGGGCCCACGGAAATGCCAAATCGCTCCAGAATTACATCAAACAAAGCATCAAGGAATCGACGTATTTTCAAATCGAAATAGTGCACTAAACACACGCCTTTATAGCCAGACCTGATTTTTCTGAGTTTTCCACGACGAAAACTGCTGCGATGGAACCGAGAGATCGGAATTCCGGTAATTTCAGACCAGAAACTCCTTACAACCTCCTCATCCATCCCATCGCTCAGCATTAGCTGAGCAGCCCATCGATCTTGATCGATCTCAAAAGACCGTCTCAAGCATTCTTGCCACAAGCAGATAATACGAGGATCGCTGTTGCCCAGACAGAATGAATCCCTAGCTTTTGCCCCTTCACCTAGATACAGCCCCAACGCAATGAGCAAGGCGATCACCTGCTCCGGAGCGTCCTGAATCAACTCCTTCGCTTTTCGCCGAAGATCCTCTTGCTCTTGCCTTTTCCTCTCCTCCCGAAGCATCTGAGCACGAAGACGGCCTTTCCTCCCGCCTTCCCGAATCCGCTGCCGCAAACGGGCTTGTTGGTCCGGAGTAAGCGGTATATCACGAACCCATCCCTGTAATGTGCTTCTTGGAACCCGATGATGCAGGCGCTCAGAGATCTCTTGCAGGGAGAGCCCTGCTCTTCGAAGCGCCCTGGCTTGCTCTCGCAGAGAAGTCATCAGCGTGATCCCAGAGATCAGCTCCTTCCGCGCTACATTGCAGCGTCGTTACACAGGAACAGGTGGAGCCGACCGGATTCGAACCGGCGACCTCTCCCGTGCGAGAGGAGCGCTCTCCCAGCTGAGCTACGGCCCCACGTGCATCCTTCATTTTACCCGGAGGACATGAGCCGTGTCAAGATTGAGAGGCACACGCACACCCCAGGAGGCGCAGGGGTCAGAGGACGTGGGGGAATCGACGTGGGACTGGAGGCCTTCGCCTTGCTGTCGGATGGCGCGAGGATCGAGGCGCCCAAGCCGGTCGTCCCGCGGCACTGACACCGTCGAGGGCAGCACCCGCGGGCCCTCGGAAGAAGAGATCTTCACCGCCCCGTAGCCGGAATCAAGGCCGAGAAACCCCACGCCTGTCATCTTGAGCCTCCTCCAGAAGGAGAAAAGGCACCACACGAATCATTCATGGAAAATGCATGGGCCGGCGTGGCTACCACCACTCCTCTTCATCCCACGTCTCGTCCCACTCCGCTTGCCGCTCCTGTGCCTCCCTCCGCAGGCGCTCGAAGTCCGCCTCTTTCCCCATCGCCCGCAGAGCCACCAGATAGGCCTGCTCCCAGTCCTCCGGCTCCCGGTCCTCCGGCGTTTCGGGCGCCGGGATCCGAACGACCGCCGTCCGGGGCGGACGCACCCGGATCGCCTCTATCCCCTGCTGCCGGGCCAGCTCCAGGATCCGGGAGCAGAGCAGATCGTAGATCCGCCGGGTCTGCTTCCGCGCGAAGGCCTTGCGCAGCCCCGCCTCCAGGGCGATGACGCTGCGCTGCCGGCGGGCGAACCGGACGACGTCCGCCGCCACGTCCCACAGATGGTCCTCCTGTCGCTCCCCGCTCCAACCCTCCATCCGCCGCAGCGGGATCTCGTCATAGCCGCGCAGACGGCCGTCCCACCCCACCGCGGCAACGAGGACGCGGAACGGAAGCCGCATCAGGCAGACGCCCACCACCCCGCGGGGCCGGGGCGGCTTCCGGGCGACCCGGCGCCGCCGCCAGGCGTCCAGAAGATCCCGGTTCGCCTCGGCCCACGCGGCGACGTCCGACATCCGGACCAGCCGCATGGGGGCGGCCTGCCGGTAGTGGGGATTGGGCACCTCCCGGTGTGGCAGCTGCGCGAGGATCCGGCGCGCGGCCGATCGGGAGATGCCCAGGGCCTCGGCCACCGTGGCGGCGGTGACCCACCGGTCGTTCCAGGCGATGGCCAGGACGGCGGGCGAAACCACCTGCCGGAGCTCCTCCAGGACGGCCGGATCCGGGGGCTCGGCCATCCAGGCCGGCTCCCGGTCCGGCGGGTCCGGCGTGTAGGGCCGGAACAGCTCGAAGGCGCGGCGAAGGCCCAGGAACCGCACGGCGTCCGCCGGAAGCATCCGGCGCAGATGTCCGAGGCGCTCCTCCGTGACGGGCTCGGCGATGCCGGCTTCCCGAAGGAGCGCCTTGAGGGCCTTCAGCCGCTCCCGCATCCGGGCGATGCGCGCGGCCCCCTGGAGGGCTGGAGCGCTGCGCTCCGACATGCCGGCTCCTCCGTCTCCCGGTTTCTGAAAAGCGCAGTGGAGCGATGACGGACAGCCGTGTCGCTGTCCTCACGCCATTCCGGGATCAAGAACGAGCCCCTTGCTTCGGAAACCGAAAAGATTCCGTCTTAGGTGGCGGCGGAAGGTCCACCCTGGGCTTCTATCCAGGCCAGGGCCTCCCGGACGGGGATGAACCGCCCCTCCGGCCACAGCCACTCGGCCCGCAACGCAAAGCCCGGGATCGCCGCGCTCCGCAACACCCCGCCCTCCACCCGGGCCGGCACGAACCGCCCCCCTTCCAGCCGGTAAAACTCCGTCCCCGCCGGCCCATACGGATCGACCAGCCATACCTCCCGCACCCCTGCTCGTTCATACGCCCGTAACTTCGGCCCCCGATCATATGCCACCGTCGCCCGGGACAGGATCTCCACCACCAGGTCCGGCGCCCCCATCACCCCCCGCTCGGTGATCAAACCCGCCCGCTCCCGGGCCACAAACAAGATGTCCGGCTCATACACCTGGTCCGAGGCCAGAACGACCGGCGTCCGCGATCCCCGCACCTCTCCCAGGTCATGCGCCTCCACATATTCGCTGATCAGACGGAACAGGAAGCCAAACAGCCGTTCATGGATGTCCAGGGCTGGTGAAGCCATGATCATCACCCCATCGATGAGCTCCGCCTTGCGATCCTCTGGGGCCAGCTCCAGGAACTCCTCTGCGGTCATCCGCTCCGCCACCTCCACCCGCGTGCCAAACTTCATCTCTTTCATGCTTCGCCCCCTTCCGCCTCTTCTCCATAGCAGGCCAGGCCCAGCCCGCCGGGCCCGGCATGAGTGGCCACCGCCGGGCCGGCCTCGGCGACGAAGATCTCCGCCGGCCGCAGCTCCTCCTGCAGCGCGCGGGCGACCGCCTCCGCCACCTCCGGGAGACGGGTGTGCATCACCCCGATGCGCAGGTCCTTCCGCCCCCGCGCGTATTCCCGGATCAGTTCCTGGAGCCGGGCCCGGGCCCGCTGGGTGGTGCGCACCCGCTCGTGGGCCTCGATCCGACCCTCGTGCAGCTTGAGGATGGGCTTGAGTTGCAGCACGTTCCCCATGAGCGCCTGGATATGGCTCACCCGCCCGCCCTTGGCCAGATACTCCAGGGTGTCCAGCACGAAGTAGAACACCGTGCGGGCCCGCATGAACTCCATCCGCCGCAGGATCTCCTGCGCCGTCGCTCCCGCTCGGGCCATACGGGCAGCCTCCAGCACCAGGATCCCCTGGGGCACCGAGATCAGCCGGGTGTCCACCACGTGGATGTCGGCCTCGGGCAGCATCTCCCGCGCCGCGACGGCCGCCGCATAGGTCCCGCTCAGGGCCGAGGAGAGGTGCAGCGAGATGATCGTGGCGCCCTCCTCGCTCAACCGCCGGTAGACCTCGTAGAACCGGCCCACCGGCGGCTGGGACGTGGTGGGCAACGTGGGGGAGGACCGCAGATAATCATAGAACGTCTCCAGGTCCAGATCCTCCCCCTCGTAATACGTCCGTCCCCCCATGTTCACGACCAGAGGGACGACGGTGATCCCCAGCTCCTGGAAGAGGGCCGGGGGAAGGTGCGCGCCGCTGTCCGTGACCACGCGGATCATCCGGGCTCCTCCCTGTTCGTTCTATAGGGAAGACCGTCCGCGAATCCCGGTCGGAGCCCATGGTCCCCGAAGCCTCCGCGCCCACCCATTCGCGGATGGTCCCCGTCCCTTCCCGACACACTCGACCGGAGATCGTTCGGCCTTCTACGCCCATCCCGGGAAAGCGGAGCGGCCGGCGTATCGGGCGGCCTCCCCCAGCTCCTCCTCGATGCGCAGCAGCCGGTTGTATTTGGCCACGCGATCGCTGCGGCACGGCGCCCCGGTCTTGATCTGCCCGGCGTTCAGCGCCACGGCCAGGTCCGCGATGAAGGTGTCCTCGGTCTCCCCGCTGCGGTGGGAGATGATCAGCCCCCAGCCGGCCCGCTGGGCCAGCCGGGCCGCCTCGATGGCCTCGGTGAGGGTGCCGATCTGGTTCACCTTGCACAGCAGCGCGTTGCAGGCCCGCTCGGCGATGGCCCGCCGGATGCGGCTCACGTTGGTCACCAGGAGATCGTCCCCCACCAGCTGGATCCGGCTCCCCAGCCGCTCCATCAGCAACCGCCAGCCTTCCCAGTCGTCCTCCGCCATCCCATCCTCAATGGAGAGGATGGGATACTGCTCGACCCAGCGGGCGTAGAGCTCAACCAGCTCCGGGGCCCGCAGGGTGCGCCCTTCCTTCCGCAGCACGTAGACGCCGTCCTGAAAGAGCTCGCTGGCCGCGGCGTCCAGGCCCAGGGCGATCTGCTCCCCCGGCGTATAGCCGGCGGCCTGGATGGCCTCCAGGATCAGCTCGATGGCCTCCTGGTTGGACTTCAGGGAGGGGGCGAAGCCCCCCTCGTCGCCCACGTTGGTGCTGTAGCCCCGCTTCTTCAGGACCTTCTTGAGGTGATGGTAGACCTCCGCTCCCCAGCGGAGGGCCTCGGCGAAGGAGGGGGCGCCCAGCGGCAGGATCAGGAACTCCTGGAGATCGGCGGAGTCGTCGGCGTGCTTGCCGCCGTTGAGGATGTTCATCATCGGCACCGGGAGCACCCGCGCCTCCACGCCGCCCAGATAGCGGTAGAGGGGGAGGCCCAGGGAGCGGGCAGCGGCGACCGCCACGGCCAGGCTGACGCCGAGGATGGCGTTGGCCCCCAGCTCCCGCTTGTTCTCCGTCCCATCCAGGCTGATCAGCGCCTCATCGATGCCGGCCTGGTCCAGGGCGTCCCATCCCACCAGCTCCTCCGCGATGCGGGAGTTGACGTTCTCCACCGCGCGCAGCACCCCCTTCCCCAGATAGCGGGCGGGGTCCTCATCGCGCAGCTCCCAGGCCTCGTGGGCGCCGGTGCTGGCCCCGGAGGGCACGGCGGCCCACCCCACCGTGCCGTCAGCCAGCCGCACCTCCACCTCCACCGTCGGGTTGCCCCGGGAGTCCAGGATCTCCCGCGCCCGCACCACCTCGATCCGTGTGGGGAAATCCAGCGTGTGCGCCATGTCGCTGCTCCTCGTCATAAAAGGTTTCGGAACTCACCGCTTTGCGCATTATCCCCCGTAAAACCATCCGGTGTCCCACATCACCAGCGGCCGGGCCTCCGGATCCCGCAGGCCGGCCTCGATGACCTCCGCGACGAACACCGTGTGGTCCCCCCGGCGCACCGCATCGGTCACCTGGGCCTCGAACCAGGCCGGCAGGTCCACCAGAAGGGGCGCGCCGGTCCGCGGGCCCCGTTCGAAGGAGTAGCCGTTCAGCTTCCCCTCGGCGACCTGGGTGGGACGGAAGAAGGCCGAGGCGATCTCCTTCTGCCCGGCCCCCAGGATGTTGACCGCGAACTTCCCCGTCCGCTCGATCAGGGCGTGCAGATGGCTGTCTTTCTTGATCCCCACCATCACGAGGGGCGGCTGGAAGGAAGCCTGGGAGAGCCAGTTGATGGTCCCCGCCGCGATCTCCTCTCCATCCGCGGCGGTGAGCACATACAGGCCGTAGGTGATCAACCGCAGGGTGCGCTTGCGGACCTCCGGATCCATCTCCTCCCTCCTCAAAGATCGCAGAGGATTAAGGTTCGTTATCTATCATACCCAAGCAGCTGCCGGAGCACCGCATCCCCTGCTTCCAGGCTTTCCGGTTCCCGAGATGGGAGGGGCACCTTCGATGAAGGGAGCCGGTGGATCGAAGGATGGGGGCACCGAAGCGCCCTACACCCGCGCCGGAAGCCGTGGAACCATCCCGGTCTCCGCGTCCAGAGCCGTTAGCGCTGGACGTCCAGGATCGCGATCGGCCACTCCTCCCCCATCGGCTGCCCCCGGAGGAAGGCCGGAAGGCGGCGGCCGTCCGGGTCGTAGAAGCCCAGGACCAGGGCGTAGTGCCCGGGAGGGAGATCCGGCGGCAGCCACACGCCGTAGCGGTCCGAGATCACCTCCCCCGGGCGCCAGGTGGGGGTCGGACGCCGCCAGCCCACCGGCTCCCGATCGGTTTGCGCCACCGGCCGGCCGTCGGGGCCGCGCACGTGCACGAACACCTTGTAGGGAACCGGGATGGACCTGAGGGCCCGCCACTGCACCGCCAGGCCGATGACATCGCCCGGATGCGCCCGGCGGGCTGTCAGCCCATACCGCGCCACCTCAATGGCCTCCCCGAACCGAACCTCAGGGGGGGGCGATTCCTCCGGCATCCCCAGCCCATAGACGGCGAAGCGGATCCGTCCCACCCACCGTTCCTCCGCCCGGAAGGCGTGGGCGTCCAGCCAGGCCTCCACCTGTCCGGTCGGATCCGCCTCCCGCTCCCCATACCAGAGCACGAACAGCCGGCCTCGCCCTCGCAGCGCGGGACCCAGCGTCCTCTCGATCTCCTCCGGCGCAGGCGGCCGCCCCCGGGGCGCTGACACCAGCGGGGCGTCCGGCCAGTAATAGGTGAAGACATCCACCTGGCCGGGCGCGTAGAGGAGGATCCCATCCCCGGGCCGGACCCATGCCGCCAGGGCCCGGGCCAGGCCCCGGTAATCGTCCCGGGCGAAACGGGGATCGAAATACAGGGCCCGCAGGCTGAGGCCCATCGGGAGCGCCACAAGCCCCAGGGCGAAGACGAAGGCGGCCTTCCCGGCCGGCCCCCGCAGCTTCCCCATCGCCGCCAGGCCGGCGGCCCAGAGGGCCACGAAGGCCGGGAGGGCGGCCATGAAAAACTTGAGATTGGCCTCCCGATAGGCCCCCCGCCCCAGCACCAGCGCCACCGGGGCCAGCGTTAGGGCCAGCCCGATGCCCCCGCCCCGACGTTCGGATCCGGCGAGGGCGAAGGCGATCCCCCCCAGGGGGATGACGAGGACCAGCGGAGGGACCTCCGGCGGCAGGGTGATCCCCCAGCCCAAGGCCCGCAGGATGGCCTGGAAGGCCTCGGGGAGGGGAACCGGGGCCGGTGCCGGCCACTGTCGGAGCTGAGCGAAGGCGGCGGGAGCCCAGGGCAGGAAGGCCAGCCCGATCCACGCCTGCAACCCCAGCCAGCGGATAAGACGCTGCCATCGGCCCCGCGCCATCGCCTCCCCGAGCATGATCAGGCCGTGGGCGGCCGGGATGGCCGGGAACACGTAGTGGGTGTAGAGGCCGGCGGCCCCGATGAGGAGAAGGCCCAGGGCCCGCCCGGGCCGGGGCCGCGCCCGCCAGGCCAGAAAGAAAAGGGAGTGCAGCGCCGCCCACAGGCCCAGGAGGGCATACATCCGGACCTCCTGGGCGTAGTAGACGGCCAGGGGATGCGCGGCCATCAGCAGCATGGCGAGGCCGGCGGCGCGGCGGCCGAACAGCCGCGCGGCCATGGCCCCCGTCGCCGCGATCAGCAGCACCCCGGCGAGGGCGGAGAAGGCCCGCAGGGCGAAGACCGAACGTCCGGCGACCGCGCCCCAGGCGTGAAGGAGCAGATAATAAAGCGGCGGATGGATATCCTGGGCCGCCGCCTCCACGATCCGCCGGACGGGGCTGGCGCTGAGACCGGCCGACGTTCCCTCGTCATACCACAGGCTCTGGGCGTCCAGCCGGTAGAACCGGAGCCCCATCCCCAGCAGCAACGCCATGAGCCCAACCCATCCCAGGGCCCTGCTCCGGCAGGCCCCTCCGGCCGGCCCCATCCCCGTCCCTCCTCACTCGTTGAACAGCTGGCCGACCGAGCGGCCCTCGTGGATCCGACGGATCACCTCGGCCAGCATGGGCCCCACGGAGAGGACGGTCATGTTCGGGAGTCGCTTATGGGGTGGGATGGGGATGGTGTTCGTGCAGATGATCTCCCGGATGGGCAAGGCCCGCAGGCGGTCCACGGCGGGGCCGGAGAGGACGGCGTGGGTGAAGCAGAGGTAGATCTCCGCCGCCCCCTGCTCCTTCAAGACCCGCACCGCGCCGCTGACCGAGCCCGCCGTGTCCACCTCGTCGTCCACCAGGATCACCTTCCGGCCGGCCACCTCGCCGATCACCGTCAGGGCCTCCGTCTGGGTGCCGGTGCGGCGTTTCTCCACAAAGGCGATGGGCAGATTGAGCTTGGCCGCGTAGTTGCGGGCCTTCTTGGCGAACCCCAGGTCGGCGGCCACCACCACCGCCTCGTCAGGGGAGAAGTTCTTCTCCAGCAGGTAATCGCTTAGCAGGTGGAAGGCTGTGAGCTCGTCGCCGGGGATGCTGAAGAAGCCCTGGATCTGGCTGGCGTGCAGGTCGATGGTCACCCAGCGATCGGCCCCGGCCACGGCGATGAAATCCGCCACCAGGCGCGCGGTGATGGGCACCCGGGGCTGATCTTTCTTGTCGCTGCGGGCGTAAGCCAGGTAAGGGATCACCGCCGTGATGCGGCCCGCGTTGGCCCGCTTGATGGTGTCCAGCAGGATGAACAGCTCCATCAGGTTATAGTTCACCGGCGAGGCCGTGCTCTGGATCACGAACACGTCCTGCCCGCGGACGCTGGCCAGCAGGCGGACGAAGATGTTCTCGTTCGGGAAGACGATGATCTCGCGGGGGAGAAGGGGGATCCCCAGACAGTCCGCGATCTCCTCGGCCAGTTGCGGATGGCCGGAGCCCGCCACCAGGATCAGGTCCCCATAGCGCCATGACGGCCCGGGCATTCGCGAACGACCTCCCTGTCAGGATGACGCAGCCTATTCATCATAGCCGGGATCCCCGGAATCCGAAAGAAGGGGCGTGAAAGGGGTGTGTCCCAATTTTGTCGGGCTGGCTGCTTTGTAGGACAACTGCGAGCAGTTGTCCTCCGATTTTGGGACACACCCGTGAAAGGGGAGGCATCCGCAACGATTCCGAAAGAAGAACCGGTGGACGCGGGACGAGGCCACGTCGGAAGGGGCGACTGCGAATTCCAGCCCGAACGCACCAGCTGGGCTTCCGAAGCCCCCGGCGCACCCATGTTCGTGGACGGCCCTCCGCCACGGGACACAGAGGGGCCGTGCGCCTACAGATCGGTCAGATGGCACGTATCGTTCAGCGTCACCACGATCCAGCGGCCGTCGTGGAGGGCCAGCTCCGTGAGCGAGGCGTTGTCGAACCGGAAGGGGGAGGGCCGATCCAGGGGGAGGCCCAGCCACTGGCGGAAGAACATGCTGAAGGTCCCTCCATGGGCCACCACGGCCAGCGTCCGTTCCGGCCGCGCCATCGCCCCCTGCATCGCCGCCCACACCCGTTCGGCGAACGCCGCCCGGGGCTCCACCCCCGCGATCTCCGCCGTCGGATCCCGCTCCATCTCCCGCCAGGCCTGTTGCAGCGCGGCGACCTCCACCCCGGTGCGTCCCTCAAAGGGCCCCTGGCCCCGCTCCTTCAAGCGCTCATCGACCTCGATGGGGACCTCCCAGACGGCGGCGAGGATGCGGGCGGTTTCATAGGCCCGCCACAGCGGGCTGCAGAGGATAAGGTCCGGCGGGCGCGCCCGGAGGCGCTCCGCCAGACGCCGGGCCTGCTCCCGGCCCACGTCATCCAGCGGCACATCCGCCCACCCCTGGATCCGCCCCTCGGCGTTCCACGCCGTGCGTCCGTGCCGGATCAGGTAAAGCCGCTCCGCCATCCGCGCCCATCCGTTCCTCGGGATCTCGGCATATATGTTTCAGCTTGCACGCTCTTTAACTCGGATCCGAACGTCCCCGATCGAGGCCTGGGATCCGTCGCATGAGCCGTCTTTCCTCGGCAGAACCTCCCCCGCGGAGATCCGTCGGGCTTAGGGGAGCTCCAGCTTTCCCACCTCCACGCCATCTCCGACGGCGCCGTTGAGGCGGACGGGCCAGCGAGCTCCGGAGGCCGGGTCATACAGCCCGACCCGGAGGGTGTAGGCCCCGTGGAGCCCCCGGGGCAGGATCACCCGGGTGAAGACCGGGAAGGCGTGATCCGGCGGCCAGATAGAGATGGGAACCAGATCGTTGGGCAGCGGCCCATCCCGCTGGGCGGCCAGGCGGCCGGAAGCATCCAGAACATGGATGAAGACCCGGGGGGCCTGGGGCACCGGTCCCACCCGGGCCCACATCAGGGTCACCCCCAGCACATCCCCCGGCCACCGCGGCGGGCGCAGGTGAACGCCCCGCAGCTCGATCCTCCCCGCGAAATCCGCCCGCAAGGGCGTGAAGGCGAACCCATGGAAGGGCGGCCACGTCTCATAATAGGCCACCCACAGGGATCCGAAGGGCTGCCCCCCCACCTCGAAGCCGTTCTCCAGCAGCAGCCCGTCGAACAGCCCCAGGGGGTCCACCACCTCCTGCTGCCAGCCGAAGAGCCACAGGCGCCAGGGGCCATCCGCGGGGCCATAGCGGCGGCGGGCGTCCTCCAGCATAGCGCGGACGGCCTCCTCGTCCCACACCGGAGACTCCGGACCCATCCACAGGGGGGCAGGGACCTTCATGCGCTCCCAGTAGTAGAGAACGGCCCAGTTGGCCCGCAGAGCGAGGGCGGCCTCCCCAGGCCGGATCTGCCGGGCCACGTGGGCTACCGCCTCCCGATACGGATCGCGGCCGCGGCCCGGATCCGCCCACCCCGTCCGCCCGGGAGCGGCCATCATCCCCCACAGGGGAAGCAGGGCCAGCGCGCCGAGCCATCCCCGGGCGGAAGGAGGGATCCCCCGGATGCGGGCGGCGAGGAGCTCGCCCAGCCGGGCGGCCCCGCCGCCGACCCCGGGGATCCACAGCGCCCAGAGGAAGATCGCGTAGCGCGGGTGGAAGACGGCGAAGCGGGCGAACAGGGTCAGCAGCACCGCCAGCATCAGCCCGAAGGTCCCCAGCGCCCCGATCGCCCATCGGCGGACGAAGGGATCCGGGCGGAGCAGGGCGGCCGCGGCGAGGAGCCCAACGAGGAGGGCAACGCCGTCTCCGGCCCAGAAGCCCCGGACCAGCTGCTGCAGCAGGCCCTCCGCCGTCATCGGCGGCCGGATGAAGGCCTCAGGCTGGAGGAACCGCTGGTGGGCGAAGGCCAGCCAGGGCCCCACCAGGGCCAGAAGGGCCAGCATGCTCCCTCCCCATCGCCGGAGGGCCTCCGGGCGCCGCCGGCTTCCCAGGCCCAGGGCCGCGGCCATCGTCGCCACGGGGAACAACCCGTAGTAATGCGTGAGGGCTGTTCCGGCCGCGACGAGGGTCCAGACAGCGAAGCGGCGGGAGGAGGGTCGACGGCGTGCCGCCTCCGTCGCCGCCCAGAGGGCCAGGACGCCGGCGGCCAGCATCGTATACATCCGGGCTTCCTGGACGTAATAGAGCCAGAAAGGGGAAAGGGCCATTGTAAGGATCGCGAAGGCCGCGGCCGGGCGTCCCCAGCCTCGAGCCGTCAGGCGCGCGACCAGGGCGGCCGCGAGGAGGCCGAAGGCCACGGACGGCCCGCGCAGGGCGAACTCGCTCTCCCCCGCCGCCCGGATCCAGAAGTGGAGAAGCAAGTAATAGAGAAAGGGGCTACGGTCGGCCGCCGTGGCCTGTAACATCGCGGGGATCGGCATCCGGGCCAGATGCCAGGACCACCCCTCGTCGAACCAGAGGGAAGGACCGCCCAGGCGGTCCGTGTAAAGGACGGCGGCCAGGAGCAGCAGCCCCACTGAAGCTCCCAGAGTCCCCAGGCCGCGTTCCCTTCCCATTGCCTCTCCATATGGATGGACTCGGATCAAGGGGAGTGTAGCGGGAACAGCGGGAGCTCGCCACTGGTCCTTGACAGAAGCCAATGAGAGGGCTATCCTCGTCTTTAGGGTGAAGCGGGAATGCATCTCGTCGTTCAGATTCCGGCGTATAACGAAGCGGAGACCATCGGCGAGGTGATCCAGGAGATCCCGCGTCGGATCCCGGGGATCGATCGGGTGACGGTCCTTGTGGTGGACGATGGGTCTCGGGATGGCACAGGGGAGGTCGCCCGGGCGGCGGGGGCAGACGTGGTGATCCGGCATCGGCGCAACCGGGGGCTGGCGGCGGCCTTCCAGACCGGGATGGACGCTGCGTTGCGCCTGGGGGCCGATCTCATCGTCAACCTGGATGCGGATGGCCAGTATGATCCGGCGGACATCCCCGCTCTGATCGCCCCGATCCTGCGGGGGGAGGCGGATCTCGTGGTAGGCGATCGGCAGGTGATGCGCCTCACGCACTTCCCATGGTCCAAGCGAGCCCTTTCCGCGCTGGGTTCGGCCGTCGTGCGCTGGGCTTCCGGGGTGGAGGTTCCGGATGCGCCGAGCGGCTTCCGGGCTTACACCCGGGAGGCGGCGCTGCGTCTCATCGTGCTCACGGACTTCTCATACACGGTGGAGCACCTCATCCAGGCGGGCAAGCGACGGCTGGCCGTCGCCCACGTTCCGGTGCGCGCCCGACCCACCCCGCGGCCCTCGCGGTTGCATCATGGGGTTTGGGATTTCATCAAGCGCCAGGGGGCCACCTTGGTGCGGGTCTACGCGGGCTACGAGCCATTGAAGGCCTTTTTCTATCTTTCGCTCCCCTTCTGGCTGATCGGCCTGATCCTCTTCGCCCGGCTGGCCTGGTTCTTCGTCACCGAGGGCTTCGCCCTTTACGGCCACCTGCAGTCCCTCATCGTCGCTGCCCTGGCCATCATCCTGGCCTTCTTGATCTTTCTCTTCGGCCTGCTGGCGGATCGCATCGGCGACAACCGGAGGTTACTTGAGGAAGTGCTGCGCCGGCTGCGGGAACTGGAGAGCTAATCCTAGCCCCGCTCCGGTTTACGAAGGACCAAGTTGAAGTTCGGCATCCAAGGGGTCAGCAGCGGGCGCAAGCGTGGCGGGAGCATCCGTACCCAACGCGAGAAGGTTCCCACCCCCGGCTCGTTGAGGTGAAACCGTTGCGGATCCTCTAACAGGCGATAGGTATAATCCTCGATCACGAACCCCATATCCTCCAGGGCGTGGCGCAGGGTCCACCACGTGACCGGATGCTCATAATAAAGAGGAGCTTTACCGCTCCAGCGGAGCACCCAATGAGCCAGCGGGCGAGGAAGATAGGTGAGCAGGGGAAGGCCGTAATGGAACTCAATCGGAAACAAGCGGTTGGGGCCGCTGAAGAAACAGATTCCACCCGGCCGGAGCACCCGCTGGATCTCCTCCAGCAAGCGATGCCAGTCCGGGACGTGCTCGTAGACTTGAGCGCATAGGACCAGATCAAAGGTGGCATTGGGGAAGGGAAGCCGCATCGCATCCCCAAGGCAGAGAGACAAATCAGCACATCGGGTTCGAGCGAGGCGCAAGGCCTCTTCGTCGATGTCTATACCCACAATTTCCCAGTGCGGCCACGCCATAGCGAGATGCTCGTCGATCACCCCGATCGAGCAGCCTACATCCAGTGCTTTCCCCCCCTGCCCTATGAGCCCGGGAGCGGCAGCCTCTAGGATGGAGCGAATCTTGCGGGCCTTGCGGCGCCGCGACTCTGGATCTTTACATGTCTCCCAGCAAGCCCAATAATTTGATTGATAGAGCGCCTTCATCTTGCTCCCCCCTCAAAAGGGAGGCAACGACCTCCGCTGCATACTCGGGCCGGAACCATCTCCGCAGGATGGATGTGTTCCGCCGAAAAGTCTCCCGAAAGTCAGGGCGGGATAGGACCCAGCGCAAGCCTGCGGTCAAGTCCGCCACTGTAGGCTCGCCTACCACCCACCCCACTTGCATCAAGCGGATCAACATGCCCAGGTCCCCCACGTCGGTGGCCACCACCGGTAGCCCACACTGCATAGCGTCCCCGAAGACCAAGGGGATGCTCTCCACTCGGGAGGGGATCACAAGATAATCGGCCGCTTTCATCATGGAAACCACTGTGGAGGGAACCGCATAGCCGTGAAGGAAGACCGTCTCGGCCAGCCCGCAGGCCTTAAGGCGCTTCTCCACCCACGGCCGCAGGGTTCCATCCCCCAGCATGTGAATCTGAACGTCGGTCAGATCCTCTCGAAGAGCGCACAAGGCCTCCGCCAAGAGATCCACGCCTTTCTGCCGCTCAAAGCGGCCGACATACAGCAAGCGAAAGCGGGCCGGGGGGAGCATAGCCGGAGGGATCTCGAGGGGCAGCCGCCGGGCTGCGGGAAGGAACCCACACGGCCTTCCACTGATCCGTTCGACCTCCCGCGCCAGATGCCAGCCATCGGCCAGACGAAAGGCGGCATCCTGCAAGACACGGCGGACCACCCATCCTCCCAATGGATAACGATGTCGACCCCAAATATCGGATCCCAGGGCCCATACCCCGTAGGGGATACGACGACGTCGCCAAATCCGATATGCCAGAGCTCCCGATGGGATGGCCCATAACGCCACGCAGGCCTCCACGCTGAGGGTAGCGGCGACCCGATCCACGAAGACCATGCCGCTGACCAGAAGGCTGGCAAAGCGAATCCAATTGAGGGGATGCGAGGTTTGAGAGGCCAGTTCCCGATCACGGCCCCACCATGGGAACTCGAGAACCGGGAGCTGAGGATCATGGATCGGTCGGTTCTTACGAGGCGTCACCACCCAAACCGAGTAGCCCATCCGTTGCAGGCCGAGGGCCAACTCGCGGGCGAGGACCCCCGCGTTGAAAGTCTCCTCCGGGCTCAGAGGATAGGAGGAGGTGATCAGGAGGAGCCGTTTCATCCTTCCCTCCCCAGCAGCCAGGCTGTGTATCGAGCCCCCCGCGACCAACCCAGGAAGGCCGCAGCGCCCTCCACGGGGTAGGCCACAGCCAAAAAAAGATAAAGGCCGATCCACGGCCACCGGCTCCGGCGGAACCAGGCCGCCGCCCCTTCTACTCCATATCGCCCTCCCCCAGCTCCCCTAAGCCAGAGAGAGGCCATGCGCCGCAGGAAAGGGATCCACGGAAGCCGCTCCACAGCCTGAGCCCCCAGGACATGAAAGCCATGCCGTTGAAACAACGCCCTCCACTCCGGACGCGGTCTCGGGAACAGATAAAAGACCCCTACCTCGACCTGGCACAGTTCGAGGGCGATGAGCTTCCCTCCCGGACGCAGGAGACGCCAGAGCTCCGAGAGAGTCTCCTCTTGAGCCGAGTAGGGGAGATGCTGCAGGACAGTCACTGAGATCGCCCAATCGAACGAACCGTTTCGGAAGCCGAGTCGAGGGAGATCCATCACTGCCCATGATCCGAAAGAGCTCAGGCGGCGCGCCCAGGAGAGGGCGTGAAACCCCAGGTCCACCCCGACCGTCCGGACCCCGTACCCCTGAAGCAACCGGGCCCACCGCCCTGTCCCGCATCCCAGATCCAAGGCCCATTCTCCCGGCCGGGGCGGGCATCCCCGCCAAAGCCGACGGACCGCCCACTCCTGCCAGAAGGCGAAAAAGCGATTGAAGGGGGCGGGCATCCCCCGATACAGATCGTGGGTCCAGCTCACTTCCTCAGGCCGCTTGAGATCTTTCAGAGCGGCCAGTCCTTTATCGTGGCAACGCCAGAAGCGATCCAGGTCCTCGGGGATAGAGGAAAGGTTCCTCATGGCCGAAGGATGAACTCCACATGCCAAGTGAGGAGCTCGCCTAACAGCGGCAGGCGGGAGAGGTTCAATGGGAGGAAACGAACCCCCTGATGAACGATCCGAAACCCCGCCTGGGAGATCAGCTCCCGGGCCCGGCGAATCGTCAAGGGATAAAGCCCGTAATCCCCGAAAGCGCGGGCGAAGGAAGGGGGATGTGTCGGGAAACGTTCCGGGATCCAGCTGCCCTCTCCCCACCACCTTCGCCATCGGATAGCCGTCAGAGCCACGCGCTCTCCCAGATAGTGAAAGGGCGAGAACTGATGTCCACCACGCGGGCTATAGAAAGGCGGGAAGCTCAAATAAACCCAGCCCTCCGCGCGCACTGCACGCCGGATCTCACGGAGCAGCCCCGCAGGGTCCGGAACGTGCTCAATGAGGCTGGCACAGAACACGCCGTCGAAGGCCTCGCTTGCGAAAGGAAGGCGGATCGCATTGCCACGCACTTCCATGATCCCCTCTCCAAGAGAGGAGAGCAAGGAAAGGTCCAAAGCCACCACCCAGGCGCCGGCTTCTCTCAAGGCCACCGAATAACCCCCGTATCCGCAGCCCAAATCCAATATCCGCCGGCCGGCCACTGTACACCCACGACGGATGAGGTCCTCCACCACCCATTGGCCCTGATAACGCTGGAAGGCTTGATAATCGGCCTCGCTGCGCAACCGGATCCGAGCCAAGCGCCACAACTCCCACCAGCGTTGCAACGTCTTCAAGCTTGCCCCCTTCGCCACAGCTCGCGAATCTTCTCGATTACATAAAGAACCTCGTCTTCCTCCATGTGGGCCGTGAGGGGAAGGGAGAGGGTTTCCTCAGAAATTCGCTCGGCATGGGGGAACATTCCGGGACGATATCCAAAGACCTCCCGATAAAACCGATGGAGGTGCAACGCCTTGTAATGGATCCCCGTCCCGATGCCGGCTTGGTGCAATTGCCGGATCAGCTCGTCCCGATGAAACGGAGCCGCTCGAGGATCCACCCGGATGGTATAGAGGTGGCGGGCATGGACAATGTGTTCATCCTCCGGAGGCAAGCGGATCCCCTCGAGATCCCTTAGACCTTCGTTATAAAGGGCCCAGAGCTGCTCGCGACGGCTCCGCCATTGCTCGAGGTAGGGCATCTGGGCCAATCCCATCGCCGCCTGGATATCCGTCATATTGTATTTATATCCGGGTTCCAGAACCTCGTAATCCGGGAACTGTTCCTCAGTGTAACGACGCCAAGCATCCCGGCTCAAGCCGTGCAGGCGCAGGATGCGAGCGCGCTCCGCCCACTCGGCGGAGGCGGTAGTCAACATCCCACCCTCCCCCGTGGTTAGGCTCTTGGTCGGGTAGAAGCTGAAAGCCGCCAGATGTCCTATGGCTCCCACCTTCCGACCGCGGTAATAGGCCTCCAGGGCATGGGCCGCATCCTCTATCAGGAAAACCCCGTAGCGTCGGGAGAGCTCCAGGAAAGCATCCATCTCGCACGGCCGTCCGGCATAGTGGACTAGGATGATCGCTTTCGTGCGAGGGGTCAAGGCCGCGTGGGTCGCCTCCGGATCGAGGTTGCCTGTGCGCGGGTCCACATCGGCGAAGACCGGCCGCGCCCCCGTGTGGACGATCACGTTGGCGGTGGCAGCGAAGGTCATGGGGGTAGTGATCACCTCGTCCCCCGGTCCCACCCCCAATAGGCGCAGCGCTAAATGCAGGGCTGCCGTGCATGATCCCACCGCCACAGCGAAGGGAACGCCGATGTAACCTGCGAAGGCCTCCTCAAAGGCAGCCACCCGGGGCCCTGTGCCCAGCCATCCAGAGCGCAGGACAGCCACCACGGCCTCGATGGCTTCCTCCGGCAAGCGGGGCGCCCCGAAGACCAGAAAGCGGCCCCGGGGCGGCGTCGAGCGATCCATTTCCTACCTCCTCAAGCGTTCCAGGATACGATCCACGCGCTCCCGAAGGAATCCTTCCTCCAAGCGCTCCGACCATTTCACCAGAAGATAGCCTACCAGGTTCCCTTTGCGGAAGACCACCTCGTGCATCCAGACGATCTCCCCAGGCCGCTCCTCCGACGAGCGGATCCCCCATTGGGCCTCATCCGCTCCGGTGGACGAGAGAGGGGAGCCCCCGATCTGGGCCGCGCGCCGCCCATACGCTTCCTGGGCCCCTCTTACCTCTGCAAACAACCGGAGCTCCACCGCGAACCCTTTCACAAAGGGATGAAAGCGGTCCTCGTCGGAAGGATACCGCAGCTCCACTCCCCTCGAGCGGGCGTCCGAGAGCTCTGTGCGGAGCGTGTAGCGGACGGGGATGAATGGGAAATCTGAGGGCTGTAAAGCAGCCGCGTCAAGATCAAGATCTAAAGGATAAAGGATCAAAGAGGAAATAGGCTGTTGCATAGGAGGAGAAATGGGAGAGACAGGCACGAGAGGTGATGGGGAAAACAATCGTCGGGCGCAGCCTCCTCCGATAGTGACCAGGACCGCTAGCCCAAGCACTCGAATCCAGCGCATCAAACCCCCTCCCAAGAAGAATACCGGAGTGCACAAGGCACCCCGGTATTCTAAGCTCGAAGCTATTCTCCGCTCAAGTTATACTCACGGGACTTTAACCCCTGGGAACCCGGCAGCGACGTCCCCTCCCAGGACCAAGCTGTTCTGATCGCCGATCACCGCCAACGGCTTGTTGGAAGTGATTGTCACACTTCCCAAGAAGCCTGCGGGAACGTGACCATCGCTCAGCTGGTTAAAAGTATAAGCATCAGTGACCGAGCCGGTCCAGGTGTGAGTCCCTGTATTGCCTTGGTAAGTCAGGGTCAGAAGAGCCGTTCCCCCGCCGATCACTTGGACGGAGAAAGTAGTCGTCCACTGCCCCCCGCTGTATTTGTTCTCGATCAAGGGGACCGCCATCTTCGTCCCTGTATCGGCGGGATTAACAGCCGTGTAACCGATCGCCCGATCCCCCGGCCCCAGGGTGTTCGCGATGTTGTAGGCGATCACAATCGGCTGATTGGAGGTCACCGTCGCCGCCCCGTAGAAGTTCGAGGCCAACGGGCCTCCGGTGCATCCCCCATAGACGTTGGCCGCCGGGTTCAGATAGAGGCTCCCGTTCGCCGGGACCGTGCAATTGAGAGTCTGATTGTTGGTAAACTGGATCTGCACAGAAGCAGCAGCGCTCGCTGTATTCACAATAGTGAAATCCGTGGTCCACGGGCCGTAGGCGTTGATGTAGCCCGGCATGTAAAGGGTGGTGCTTGCCTTGCTCAGGGGCAGCGCCGTATAAGAGACCAGCAAGCCTCCGCTTGTCCGATACTCATCCACCGTGACCGCCAGGGGCTGCGTTCCGGTGATGATAGCAGAGCCGTTGAAATTGTTTAGCGCCCCGTTGTCATACTGGTCAACCAAGGCAGAGGCACCCGGAGGGAGGCTGGAGATGGTCTGAGTAGCTACCACTGTTCCCCCACTCACAAACTGAATGGTCACATTCGCTGGCGCGCTCCCCGCGTTCTGAATGGCCATCCGGGTGTTCCAGGGCCCTAGCTTAGCCATCACAATAGGCGCGAAGACTGTAGTGGAAGGCTCTCCAACTCCCACATAGGCATCCGAGACGTATTGAGAGCCTGACAGATCGTTCGCGATTGTGGCGATAGCGGAAACGGGCTGATCTGCATTCACAATCGCCGCCCCTTGCCACCCCGCCGGGAGCGTATTTCCCCCATCCAGGGTGTGCAAAGCAGGGTTAAAATAAGCAGATCCACCCGCTGGGATATTATTAAATGTCTTCGTCCCTGCGGGGCTTCCATCCGGGTTAACGAAGTTAACTATGATGTTGGCAGGGCCGGACCCCAAATTCTGGATGTTAAAGTCCACTGTGAACTGGCCAGGAGGGGCACCGATCGCCGGACCCACCAAGACCAGCAACCAAACCGCTATCAACCCAATTCGCAATGTCCACCGATTCATAAGCGCCTCCCTTCTTAGAGAGTTAGACAGCTTCATTTTGCCGAGGTCTCATCGGCTTGTCCATACTTCTTTTGGGCTAATCCCCCCTCGCAACCGGATAAACGGAAGATTCGCACGCGGTCGTGGCGATAGATCTCTCTCAACACCCCCTTTGCCTCCCAGAACTCCGGATCCCAGAGTTCAGGTCCTGGGGCGTTAACCCGACCCCGTCGCTGCCCGAGGTACACGTAACACCATCCGTGTTGAATCAGCTCTCGGACCACCTGAAGGTCCCGAGCCGCCAATGCCCCAATCCACGCCCGAAGCCGCACCGGAAGAGTGGGATCCTCCGTCCGTTCGATGGCATAGGGCAGCGGGGGGATCAAAGCCGCCCGTCGGGCAAGCAAGGGCAGCCACCATCCCCCATCGCTGCCCACCGCATCCTGTCCCTCATAAGCCAGAAACCCGTTGATTAGAAAACGCGTCCCCTCCGGGAGATACGCCTGGATCCACTCCATCGCTTCCCGATCCGATCGGGTGAGAAGGGCATAAGTTTGGGGCTGAACCTCTCGGAGGCGCGCCCACGCCCCCCCGAGCCCCAGAGCCATGATTCCTCCTACCAGGATCCATCCCCTTCTCCCCTGCCATCGCCCTTCCATCCACATCCCCAGGGCCGAGCCGATCAGGAGGGCTGCCGGGAGGTAAAGGGAGATCCCGAAAGCAAAGGCGCTGATCACCCAGCCCCCCGGCAGGCCGAGGAGTTGAGGACAGGAACCCAAGAAGGCGATTCCCCACCACGCCAGGAGAAGCGCCCACAGGCATGGCCGACGGATCGCTCCGCCGATCAGAGCCCCTACCGCCAACACCCAGCCCCAAACCGGAAGATAAAAGGTCCACGCCTCCCGGCCGGGCAACGGAGGCGATCCACCCCCCTGGAGGGCCTGCGCCAGAAAGGCGGGTAATCCTCCTTGTCCAATCCGGAACAACCAAGGCGCCAGCAGAAGCAAGGCCATCCCCCCTGCGGCCGCCCCCCGGGCCAGCGCGAACCCCCGCATCGAAGGCGGAAGAGTCCATAATCGCACCATCAGCCACGCTGCTCCAAAGGCCAGGTAGAAGGCCAGGACTCGATAATGGGTTAAGGCCAGCCCAGCGATCACCCCCGCGACCAACAGGATCTCCCGCTTTCGAACGGCAGGCCGCTCCAGCAGGTCCCAGGTCAGTAGGACAGCGATCGGGAGGATCGCCTGGCCGGCCAGCTGCGGGTAGCGACCCCAGTTAACGTAGAACATTGGCATGGGCCAAAGCAACGCCGGCAGGAGGACTGCCACAGCCCCTGCCCAACGGGATCCGTCGGCCAGTCGGACCGCCAGAGGATAGAGGCTCAGAGTGGCCAACGCGTTGAGGATCTGCCCTCCCCACAAGACCGCCTGGGGAGCAGACCACCCCGTCAGCCATGCCAAGGCCGCCGCCGCACTGTGGAACCCGAAATGATAAGTGAAGCTGGAAATCGGGGCATAGGGAGCCCACCGCGTGAAAAGCCCACCGTGGTCCAACAGCAGCTGCGTGATAACGGTGTGTTGAAAGCCATCCCCCCACATCGGCGCCTCCAGCCCCCGCACCGCCAGAAGCCGGATGCCGAAGGCCAGGCCGACCATCCCCAGGGCCGCCGCCTCCGGAGGCGAGAAAAGCGCTCCGCGGAGGGCCGTAACCCATCGACGTGGGGAGATCCCCCATCCCAGCCACGCGCTGGTCACGACCAGCAGGGCGATAGGAAGCGGCCCCAGCCGAAGCCCGAACGCATCCGCCCACAGGAAGAGCAAAGGATAAAAGGCCAGACTGACGCCCGTCGCCAATCCCCATGCGGCCCATCCTGACCATTCCTTCGGTTCTCCCCACAGCCATAGCAATGCTCGCCCGGGCCCTCCATACAGGAACGCGGCCAAAATAAGGAGGGCCAGCCCCTTCCCAGCCGCCCGCACCAGATCCGCTGCAATCCAGAACGGAGTGTAGATCAGGCGAAAGGCCAGCTGAGCCTCTTGGGGCTGATCCCCCTGATACAGCGCACCATCCAGATACGCCTCCGCGGGTCCTACCCCCAGCCATACCCGTCCTTGACCCTCAAAGGTCAGCACAACCCGGTAGCGCCGGTTGAAAGAATCCGTGAGGTCCGGAAAGCGAAATGAATAGGCTCCCGAAGGATCTCCCCCGGATAGGATGATACGAGCTTGCCGAAGGATCTGAGCGGAGGCAGGATCCTGAACGGAGAGCGTGACCGTCCCCACGGTCCCGCGTTCCGGCTCCAACCAGACTTCCACTCCGGCCAATCCGGCGTGGCGGGCCACGATTGTCTGAGCGACAGACCGTTCCGGCTCCAAGGGGATTGAAAGAGCGGGGGAGCGAAGGGGCTGATCGGCATCCACCCAGTGGCCACCACTTAATGCCCCCGCGAGAGCCAGCACGATCCATCCTCGTAGGATCTGCGGGATCCAGATCATTCGGTTGACCCTCTTCCGTGGATCCAGCGGCAAAAAAGAGAAGCCAGCAGCCCATACGCGAAAAAGAGGCCGATATACCCCCATGGGTCTCCCCATGGACCGGGCTTGCCGGCAGCCAGCCGCTGGATCAGCCGTATGATCTTCTCAAAAAGGGAGAGGGAGAACCGGGCCTCAAAAGCCAGGATCCTTCCCGATGGCGCTCCCACTCCCTCAAAGCCGCGGAGCTCCAACTCCCCCTCACCTCCAGCTCCCTCTGCCGCCCACACCACCACCCCATGGCCGGCCCCGGAGTCCGGAGCTTCCAGGCAGAAGCGCCACCAACGGCCTTCCGCTTTGGCGATCGGGGCAAAGCGGAAGGCTTGGTCCCACTCCTGCGGCCCGGAGGACAGCACCACCGTCACCACCCGAGTGGGGGAGAGCTCCCCTTCCCCCCATAGCCGCAACGTCAGCCGCCCGGTGGGGCGGTCTGCGCTCAGGTGCACCCTCACCTCGGTTAGGTTCGGATAGCGTGCGCGAAAAGTTTGACAGACCACCCGGCCCTGGACCAGCTCCCCGATAGGAACGACCGCCGCAGGCATGGATGGGTTCACCCCTGAGATCGTCCCCTCCGCCGCCCCAAGCGCCAGGCCCACGAACGCCAACGGCCCCAGGGCCGATAGGAGGAGCTCTCGCCACCGGAAACGCACAAGCCTGCTCACGGACATGGCTTCGGGTTCACATAAAAAACCTGGTCGGTGTAGATACCCAGCCGGATCACGCCGTTCGGCTGACCATCCTGATCCCAGCTGGGGTCTCCGTCCCGAACCGGGTCGAAAACGCGTCCCTCCAGATCCACCAGTCGCAGACAGGAGGCAGGGAAGTCGACAGTGGTGTTCATACCCACAGCCCACAGAACTATCTTTTTCATTCCATCCGGCATGCGGAAGACATAGCCTTCTACTCCCGAGGCCTGGAAGCGATCCTCATAGCGCGCCCCGGTGAGCTCGCGTGCCGCGGCTTGATAGGCAAAGTAGGCCGGCTTGGGATTGTTCAGATCTCGACCCCGGAACAGCCCGTGGGCCTCCGTCCCCTGGCCCGCGTCGAACACCTCAAACCAGGCCATCAGCCGCAGATCGGCAGCGAGGCCCCGCACGAACATCCGGGCCAGCTCCCGGGCCTGCTGCGCCTCGCTGCTGCCTGCCTCCGGATCGCTCCAATACCCCATCTCCGGCACCACCACGGGCAGATCCCCTACTCCGTGATTCACCATGATCGCCCGGATCTCCGCCGCCTTCTCCCGGATCGTCGGCCACCGTTGGGTGGAGATCGGATAGTAATGAAAGGCCACCGCGTTCAAGAAGCGGCGAGCCTGCCCGTATCCGCCGCCCAGCGTGTTGAGGGTCCGCAGGGTGTCTGTGAGGAAAGTTCGCACGAAGGGACCCCCCTCCTCCTCGAACCAATCGTAGGCGAGCCCTCCGTTCACCACCCAGACGCCGGGGTCGCGAGCGTGGATGGCCTCGGCTGCCGCCCGTAGCATCTCCGCGTATTTCTCCGGCTGCTTCCCCCAGTGACCCTTCCAGGGATAGCGCACCGGATCCCCTGCGTCGGGCTCTGCGTAGAAGGACCAGGCGCTCACCCGAGGCGAGCCGGGGGCATCGTCCACCCCATCCCCGTCGTAGCGCTCGGCGGCCGCGGTGAGAAAATCGGTCAAGTCTTGGGTGTTAGTGACCGGCCCGTCCGGATAGGGGGCGGCCCATAGCGGGTTATCGTGGAAGAGGACGAAAACCCGCATCCCTGCCTCCTGGGCGTTGCGCACCTTGGTGTCGAAGGCGCTCCAATCCCGAACGCCCCGCTGAGGCTCCACCGCCGCCCAGCCCAGGACGGTGACCACCCACCGGGATCCCGCCGCCTGCATCTGAGGCAGGCCGGCCGCTTCATCAACGTTTCCATACATCGTGATCCCAAAAGGAGGGATGTAAGAGGGATCGTGATTCCGAAAGACCGCGGGCAAGTAGAGGCGGGACGCTTCCTGGGCCCGGGCTGTCAAGAGCAGCGGCGAGGCATCCCTGCCCGCAAGAACCCCTATTAAGACAAGAAAAGCGATCCCCCAGCGTCGTGCGCTCATCTCAGCTCCCGTAAAAGAAGTGGATCAAACGGACCATGGCGACGCCATCGAGGAAGATCCAGGCCAGGAGGAGCAGAGCCACCCCCGTGCGGCCTGGGGCCCATCGTCCCCAACCTCCAGCCACAAGACCAGCGAGGGGGATCGCCGCCGGAAAAAGATAGCGGCCCTGGGCGTAGAAACGACCGTTCGGCGTACCAAAGGCGAACCCCGCCCAACCCGCGACAACGGCCGCGACGAACAGGGCCATCAGGATCACCATCCTGCGCGGCGCGGCCCAGGCCCGGGAGCGGGGGAGCAGCCAACCCTCCAGCGCGATCAGCAAAAGCACCCCCACGATCAAATACCACAAATCCCCTATCCGCACGTTCATCCAGCCGAAGCGGCCCCACAGGCTCTCCGCTGTGAGCGTTAACGTCTCCACAACCGAGGGGACGTCCTGAGGCATGGATGCGGGGGGCTCGACCATCGCCTCCATTCGATCGGCCATCCAGCGCCCCACAGGCGTCCATCCCGTGAGAGCGGTCAGGGCCAGAAGCACGAGAAGGGCACCTCCCAGATAGGCCAGCCGCTCCGAAGTTCGGCGGCGTCGAAGCGCCCCATAGCCCCCCCATCCGATCGCCAAAAGGATGCTCAACGGCACCAGCACAGCCGCCGTGTTCTTGGTCCACAGCCCGAGCAGCGTCCCTCCTACCACGGCAGTGGATCCCTCCACCGAAAGGCCCCGGCGGAGCAACCGAGCCCAACCCCAAAGGACGAAGGCCGCGCAGAGCTCCGCCAGCGGCCCTTCGTTGACCATGGCATTGATGTAGGTATGCTGGGGCCAGAAGACCAAGAAGGCCGTCGCGGCGGCTGCCCAGCCCTCCGGCAGGCCCATCTCCCGGAAGATCTCCCACGCCGTCCCTACCAAGAGAGCGTTCAGGAGCACCGAGGACACCCGCGCCAGGTAAAGGGTGGTCGCCAGATCCTCATGGGAGGCCGGGAAGAGGAACAACGCCTGCCAAACGTAGGCCAGGGAGAACCGGTTAAAGATCAGGGTGCGGGAATTCCGAGCGAAGATCCCATCCGGTAACGCCTCCATCCGGTCGGGCATCCGATCCGGGAGCGGACGGCCGAGGAAGTCCCCATACCGCCACGCATAAAGGGAGGCGATCAGCTCCTGCTCGAACTCCGGGCGAGCGTCAGCAGGACCCGGGAGGCGGCCCAGCCGGGCGATATGCCAGGCATATTCGAAATGCCCGGTCTCGTCGGGTGCCTGCCAGGGCGGGGTCAGAGCCGCATACAGCAGGCCCCGGGCCAGGGCCAGCCCGATGAACAGCATCAGCCACGGTCGACGGTCCGTTTGCGCTCTCCCCAATGCCATGGATGCCTCGTTTCAAATGGCCTTAGCGGATGGCGATCTTCGGAAGGCCCTCCGGCGGAAGCGGCCGGTCGAGCTGCAGCGGCAGCAGGGCGACCGCGTCGAAGACGGCCTCCCCGGCCCCCCAGAGGCGCAGGAGCGGCCGCACCGCACCCCCCGCCTCCCCGTTCCAGGCCACGATGACTACCTTCCGCCACGCTCCACCGGTATCAGGCAACGCCTGATCCCCAGCGAAGAGGACCTGCGGCCGCTCGGACACCCACACTCCGACCCATCCTCCTTCGGCGAGGCGGGCTCGATAGAAAAACGACAGCACATAAAAGCCCGGCGCTAAGGGGATCGACTCCCGTAGCCAGTAGCCGGCCCGCGCGCCCTCCTGCTCCGCTCCCTGCTCCGCCCATAGCCCGTCTACCCGGGCGGCCCGGCGCCCCTCCCATGGGTCCAGGGTCTCCGGAAGGCCAAGGAAGCAAGCAGGGCTCCAGGGAGGCGTGCTGGACATATCCGACCATACCCATCCGGTCGGGCTGGATCCTTGCCAATCCTCGAAGCCGCCGTTCGGGAGGAGGTTCTTCCCCAGGGCCACCGCCTCCACCGGCAACCCGAGCAGCTCGGCCGCGATCCGCCGGTCGTCCGTCCGCTCCGCCAGAGCGCGTTGGGCTTTCTCTGCCTCTGCGCACCCCGGTCCTCCCTTCCCCTCACAGGCCGCCGTCCACCGTTGCAGTCCCAGGAGATCCTCGGGGTTCCGCCGGGTATATTCCCGATAGAGCGCCGCCGCTTCCGGGGATCCTTGGGCCTCCTGGACCATCCCCAGGCGCAGGTAGGCGTTCGATCGTGAGGGGTCCTCCGAGAGGGCGGCGCGGTAGCCGGCCTCGGCCCGCAGCCATTCCCCACGCCGTTGCGCCAGCTCGGCGAGGTAGAAGTCCCACGGCAACAGCCCGGGCCGGCGGGCGGCCAGCTCCCGAAGGAGCTGCTCGACCATGAGGCCCTCCAGCCCCTCCGCGAACCGGGCTACCTGATCCGCCACCACCCGCTCCAGCATTCCCGGCGTCCAAAGCCCCTCCTCCACCAGGCGGGCCATGGCCTGGGCTTGATACCGCGGCCGCCGGAAGTCCAGGTCCGCCCGCACGGCCACCGCCTCGGGCCCGAACCGCCGCAGCCGTGCGGCGATCTCCTCTGCGCCCGTGACATCGCCGAGATGCCGGTGGAACCGCCACAGCTGGTAGGCGGCGAACAGGTTCCCGGGATCTACCGCCAGGGCTCGCTCCCAGAACCGAGCGGCGAGGTCCAGGTTCCTATCCTGGACCGCCTCGGCCCGCTTGAGGTAGTTCACCGCCAGGGGGATCCCGCGGTTGCCCACCCGCCCCTGCTCGTAGAACCGGACCGCCGTCTCCGCGTCTCCTCGCATATCGGCCACGTCCCCCAGCTCCAGCGCTACCATAGGATGTCCTGGAAAGGCCTCAAGGGCGGGCCGCAGGACCGCCTCCGCCTCCGCGGGCCGATCCTGAGCGGCGTAGGCCCGGGCGAGCAACCGCCGGGCGGCCAGATGGCGGGGATCCCAGGCCAGGGCCGCCTGAAGATGCGCGAGGCCCCGGGCCAGACGCGTGGGATCCTGAACCAACTCGGGGGCCAGGCGGTCCGGGAAGACCGGCCGCAGGGCGGCTTCGATCTCGCGGGCCCCGATCTCCGTATGATAAATCGCCATCAACCAGGGCCGGATCCAGAGCATCCCGACTATCCCGGCCAGCCCTAACACCAGGCCCGCAAACTCCTTTCCCAAACCACGGCCCATTCCTCAGCCCCCCGAGCTCCGGCCAGCTTGAGCCTTCCACCACGCCCACGTCCGGGCCAGGCCCTCCGGCAACGCCACCTGCGGCCTCCACCCCAGCTCCGCCTGGGCCCGCCGGACGTCCAGGATCATCCGCCGGATGTCTCCCGGGCGCGGCGGCCCGTAGTCCGGCTCCCCCTCCACCCCGGTCACCGCTTGAGCCAGCCGATACAGCCCTCGGATGGAAATCGCCCGCCCCGTGCCGATGTTATAGATCCCACCCTCCCCGCGCGCCATGGCCCGCTGATGCGCCGCCACCACATCCGCGATGTAAACGAAATCCCGGATCTGCCGCCCATCCCCATGGATGACCGGCCGTCTCCCGTCGGCCAGGGCGGCCAAGAAGCGGGCGATCACCCCCGCCTCCCCCACCGCCGGCTGTCGAGGCCCGTAGACGTTCCCGTAGCGCAGAATGACCACCTCCAGCCCATGCCGGAGCCCGAACCAGCGGGCATAGGCCTCCGCCGCCGCCTTGCTCAGCCCATAGGGAGAAAGAGGCCGGAGGGGATGGTCTTCCGACACCGGCAGCCGCTCCGGCTCCCCATACACCGCCGCCGAAGAGGCCAGGATCACCCGCCGCACGCCCCCGCGACAGGCGGCCCGGAGCACCCGGATCGTCCCCAGCACGTTGACCGAGGCGTCATGCCACGGATCCGCCACGGCCGCCGCCACATCCACCTGGGCGGCCAGATGGTGGATGACCGTCGGTCGAAGCTCAGCCACCAGAGCCTCGAAGTCTGGATCCCGAACATCCATTACCACCAACGGGATGATCGACGGAAGGTAGACCTGAGATCCTCTGGAAAGGTCATCCACAGCCCAGACCGCGTAGCCGACCCGGGCCAGGGCCTCGGCCACGTGGGATCCAATGAACCCCGCGCCGCCAGTGACCATCACCCGCATCTTTCTCTCCCGGTCAGGGTCAACGCAGGAGGGCCCGCAACGTCCAGAGCAGCAGCCTCGGTTGGGCAAGCAGTAGCCGCCACGCCCCGCTCGCCAAACGGTCCCGCGGGGTGGCTGCCAGCCATCGCAGGGACCGCTGGTTCAGAGCCCGAAACAGCCGTTCGTAGTCCTCCACGGAAAACCGATGAAGGATCCGCCGCACCACCCAGTGGGCCAAGAGCTCCGCCTCCAGGGCCCGGGCTGCTCGTCCCCCTCGGCCCAGGAGGATATCCACCGCGGCATCGGCACCCCACAGCCCCGTGACAGTTCCCCCCACCGTAGTTACCTTCACATGGCCACCCGCGTCGCCCACGCGCAGGAGCCATATTCCTTCCCGGCGGACACCGAAGGGGAAACCCGGTTGGTAGGCGGTGGCCACTCCCCCTTGATAGGTCAGCGGCTCCAATCCTAGGCTATCCAGGAAGCGATCAAGAAGAGATCGGATCGGCCGACCCGGCTCAGCGATCAAGCCCAGGACCCCAAAACGGGGCGACTCCGGGATCAACCAATAGAAATAAGGAAGTGCCTCCGGATCGAACCAAACAATCGCCTGATCGGGATGGGCCCAGCGAGGCAATGGGACCCGGGCTTGAAGGAGAAGAAGACGAGGGAAAGAAGGAAGGCCAAAGGCCCTTCCCAACCGGCCTCCTGCTCCATCTGCAGCGACAACCACCGATGGTCGTTCCTCACGGATCGACCCGTCCGCCCCGACGAAGGTCAGGGTTCCATCTCGACGACCAGCGAAACGCCATCCCCAACGGATTTCCGCTCCGGCATGGGTGGCCAGCTGGGCCAGCCCACTCAGGAGCTCCGCTCGCTCGACAACCCAATCCGGCCGGGCGAGAGGAATGCGAATTCGAGTGGATCCCGCCCAGAGCTCGAAGGCTATGATGCGATGGCGGAGGAAGGCATCGGGGAAGCTGGGCCAGATCCATCGCAGCTGGTCGGTGACGATGAGGGTGCGGGGTGCCCAACATGGCTTCGCGCGCCGCTCACAAACCAACACCCGTCGCCCGGCGGCGGCCAGCCGCCACGCGGCGAACAGCCCAGCTCCCGAGGCACCGACGATCCAAATGAGCGAGGCCTCCCCTTCCATTTTAAGCACGGATCGCTCCTTTCCCTGTTCTCGAGATCTGTCACAGGCAGCAGGTCTAGCCCAGCCCTTCCACTCGTATCCGAAAGCCAACCCTTTCAGAACCCCTCCTCGGCAGGGTGCTCCATGGGTCCCCTTCTCACAGCGCTCCCAGTCCATTCCTCAAAATTCCCTCACTCTATCTTTGGATTCCATTTTACCGGCCTATCGAGCGGACCGCCTCGCGCGGGCATGAAGGCTGCCATTCTGTGGCTTCCTCTCACGCCCGTCCTCGCCCGGCCAGGGTGTCCATGACAGTCTTCAGGAGGATCACCAAGTCCAACCATGGGGACCAGTGCTTGATGTAGTAGAGATCGTATTGAAGACGGATCATTGCCTCCTCTTTGGAGGCCACATATCCATGTCGAACCAGCGCCCAGCCGGCCATCCCGGGTTTGATCGCATGGCGCACCCGATAGAAGGGGATCTCTCGAGCGAGCTCCGCTACGAACTCCGGCCGCTCGGGCCGCGGGCCTACGGCACTCATCTCCCCCCGCAACACATTCCAGAGCTGGGGGAACTCGTCCAGATGAGTCCGACGCAAGAAGCGCCCCACGCGGGTTACCCGGGGATCATCGACCTGAGCCCAGACGGCTTTCCCTCTCTCCGCCTTCGGCACCATGGAGCGGAACTTATAGATCCGAAAGATCCGCCCTCCCTGCCCCACCCGCTCCTGGGTGTAAAAGATCGGCCCGGGAGAGTCCAGGTAGATCGCCAAGGCGATGAAGGGAAAGAGAGGGGCCATAACGAGAAGACCTATGGAGGCCAAAGCGATGTCCATCGCCCGCTTGATCGCTCGGTTGAAAGGCCGGGTGAGCGGATGACTGACGGGCATGGCTACATACCAGTTCTCCCCCACATGCTCAATCGGCACCCGCCCGGTAAGCTGCTCATAAAGCACCGGCATGGGCACGATTTCCACCCCCAGTTCCAGGCAATCCGTGAGGATCTGCAAGAGATTACCATCTACCTCCCGGGTGATAGCCAGGATCAGAGTAGATACCCGGTGCTGGGCGATAAGGGTAGGGAGCGCCGTGCGGTCGCCCAGCACTGGATAGGCCATTTCTCCCTCTAGGACCTTTGTCCCCTGTTTAGCGGGGTCGTCGTCCACGAAGCCCACGATCGCATAGGACCCATCGCCGGCCTCAGACAGGGCCTGGGCGATGGTGCGCCCGGCCCAACCGGCCCCTATGATCAGGGCACGTCGGCGGGGAATAGAGCGGGCCAGGAACAGATGACCAAGCCCCCGGCTGAGGAGAAGGAAAGCGGCGATCAAGAGGGGAAAGGTGAACAGCGCTGAACGGGAGGTTGGAAGGGGTGGGGTGAGATACGGAATAACCAGGTAAAGGACAGCCGTCGCTACGCCGGCCTTCAGCGCAGCGGCCGCTGAGAAACCGAATCGACCCAGCGTCCGCGGCTCATAGACGTCCCAGGCGGAGGCCAGCAACAGCCAGAGGACGCTGAGCACTAACCCCCAGATGAAAGGTGGGGCCGCGGCCCGTATCGCCGCCAATGAGGGTGTGCGTAGAATGAGAGAGACCAGCAACGCTCCGTTCACCGCGATGAGATCCAGGGCTATCCACAGAGCCCGCCGCTCCTGCATGGAAAACGTTGGGATCCGGAAAGACCCGAAGGACCGAACAAGAGGCATGGTTTGCCTTCCGACTTTAGCTTCAAGGCGGTCGAGATCGCTTCGATGAATTCGATGAAATCCTGCTTGACGGCCTATCGGATGCGATGGGAAAAGCAGGGCAGGAAGAAAGAAGAATCACAGCCCACGCAACAGCTCGCCCTCCCCAAACCCCCTGGGAGCGGAAAGCCCTTTGGCGGCCAGCAGGTCTCCATAAAGCTGCAAGATCGCTCGGACCACTCCTCGATCGGAGAACCGCTCCTCGGCCAGCCGCCGACTGGCCGCCCCGAACTCGGCCCGAAGCGCCGGATTCTCAAGCAAGGTCTCAATAGCGGCCGCCAGGGCCACGGGATCTTTGGGTGGCACCCGTAACCCGTTCACCCCATCCAGGACCACCTCCCGACAGCCGGGCACATCGGTGGCCACCAGGGGTTTGCCCATCGCCGCCCCCTCCATCAGCGCACGGGGGAGCCCTTCTCGATAATAGGTCGGCAATACTACCAGATCAGCCAGGGCCATCAGATCACGGACATCCGAGCGCGCCCCCAGATAACGAACGACCCCCTCAGCTTCCCAAGCCCGAAGCGCCTCCACCGAGATAGCAGCAGGGTTGCCCTCATCGAAAGGGCCAACCAACATGAAGATCGCCTCGGAATGCCGACGGCGAACCCGCCGCGCGGCCTCCACGAACTCAACCACCCCCTTATGCCAGAGCATCCGCCCCACCATGAGCACCACAAACGCACCCTCGGATAAGCCCAATGCAGCCCGCAGAGCCGCCCGTCGCTCCGGCGAGACCGCATCCGGCGAGAACTCGGAGAGATCTACCCCCTCGCCAGGGAGGAGACAGAAGCGCCGGCCGCCCAGCACCTTCGGGTCATCTGAGTTGAAGTAAATGACAACATCCGCTCCCCGCAGGGCCAGTCGATAGACCAGCCCCACCGTCCCTCTAAGGAAGCGCGCCGGAAGGCTGGAGTCTGCCCAAATGTAACCGAGCCCACTCACAGTAGCAATGACGATAGGAACCCCTGCCATCCGTGCCGCTAGTGTGCCATAAAGATTCGGCTTGATCGTGAAATGATGAGCGATCGAGGGCCGCAGGCGCCGATAGATGCGATATAAAGAGATCAGAGAGCGCCATTCCCGGAGGGGATGAACCCCTCGCCGTTCCAGGGGATAGGGAATCCATGAACACCCCAATTCCTCCAACGAGCTCGCCCACGGCCCCGGTGGGGCAATGATGTGAACCTCTGCTCCCGCTCGGCGCAGGGCCTGCACAAGCGGACGACGCCACACCCAGATATCAAAAGCGTTGTTCACAACCAGAGCGATCCGCAAGTCTTCAGCGCTCAACCGGCATCCTCTCCGGAGAGATCTCGATAAAGGGCCAGCAACCGCTCCCGCATTCGATCCCAGTGATAATGGGTTTCGTAAGCCCGCCGACCCGCTGCTCCCAGCTGCTCTCGGAGCAAAGGATCAGCCGCCAAGCGGGCCAAGGCGCTCTCTAAAGCCTGATCATCCCCATAAGGGACGACCAGACCGCACCCATGGGCCTCCACCAGGTGGTCTGCATGCGTGCCGGCCGCCACCACGACCGGCTTGCTCAGCATCATCGCTTCGAAAAGCTTGTTGGGGCTGGCGAACCGGTGGTTGGGGACAGCAGGATCATAGGTGGCCACCAGCGCGTCGGCGGCCGCCATCAGCCGGAGAGCCTCAGGATAATCCACCCGGCCATGGAAACGGACGTTGGGCAGGCTCCGGGCCCGGGCGGCGACCCAGTCCGCATCCACGCCGAAGCCGGCCAGGTCCAGCCTCCATTCCGGCCGCCGACCCATAACCGTCAACAGGGCCTCCAGGCCACGGGTGCGGTCCAGCAAGCCCACATAGGCCACCCGGAAGGGGCCGTTCCCCTCGCTGGACCAAGCCGACAGTTGGGCGGCCAAGTCTGGAGGCGAGTTATAAATGACCACCAGCCGCCGGGGCCTCGCTAGGCCCAGCTGGGCCCAACGGATCTCGTCGGCGATGATCACCGCATCGGCCCGCGCCGCAACCTGCGCCTCTAACCAGCGGACGAGCCCCCGCAACGGCCCGACCCGGAAAGCATGGGCGTAACTATCGAAGATGTCAAACACGAGCCGTTTGCGAAAGGCCCGAGCGGCGATCAGGCCCGGCAGGGCAGTATCCAGATCGCAGGCGTGAATGACGCCATAGGTCTGTTGGTTCCGGACGAGCCAGACCAAGAGGGCGGCCTGCCAGCGGGCCAGACCCGGCAGGTTCCGGAGGCCCCGACCGAAGGCGGCCGGCACCCGGATGCGGACAATTCGGTAACCATGGCGGCTCTCCTCAAGCGGGAGATCCCAGCCACGGTCCCAAGCTACGACGGTTACCCTGAAACCCGACGCAACCAGGGCCCCGGCCACTCGCTCCGCCCGGGGGTCCGGCAGGATCGGATTGGACCGACACACAATTACTGAGTAGGCAGAAACTGACCTAATATTCCTCTTATGTGCGCGCCCAACCATACCAGATTGTACACAAAAATTAATATAAAACTTATATTTGTTTATAAATCAGATCGCTTAGCGGATTGTCCTATATTGATGAGGCTCCCACCGAATTCCCCATTTTTCCTCAAATTTTTTACGATTCTCTTCGAAAATTCGCCAATATTCTTGATTTCCCAATAAACCAAAGGTCGCTCGATGAAAATGATGAATAAAGACATCTTCGGCACATACAACTCGATAGCCAGCACGTCGAACTCTCAGGGACAAGTCATCATCCTCGAACATTCCGATCTCAAAACGCTCATCAATCAGACCAATCTGGTCTAAAACGCGACGCGGGATAAGGGCGCAAAATAGTGCCACCATTTTGATGTCAAACACACGTCCTTCCCATTGCCGAGCTCTTTCAGCAGCCAACGCTTCCAGTTCCGCCAAGGTGGTATAAGCCACATCAATCTTAGCTTCGTTCCCAATCGCATTCGTGACCGGTCCGATCAGGCCAATACGTGGGTCACGCTCGATGTGACGAACCAGACGCCCTAACCATCCTCGAGTGACAATGGTATCATTGTTTAAAAATACGATATACTCCCCTGTAGATGCACAAATACCGCGATTGTTACCCCGCGCAAATCCCTCGTTCTGATCGTTCAATAATACGCGCACATTATCAAAACGGGTGGCTAAATCTTTTAGATACTCGCGAGTCCCATCCGTCGAAGCGTTATCAACAACAATCAACTCCCAATTAGGCCAAACTGTGTTGCGATAAAGACTATCAACACACAGCTTCGTAAAGTGCAAGTTATTATACGTTAAAACAATAATACTAACACGTGGATAAAGATCGATAACTGCCGAACGAATCTGAAGCCAGCGGACTTCCCAGGTATTGCAACGAGCGAAATAACGTCGGGCCATCTGCCGTTCAGGCCCATTCTCTCGAATAGCTCGCTCAATCGCCTCTACCCATGCTGCAGGATCCGAGGCCATGTAGATCAGACCCTGTGATGCCAATTCATGAAGCTCCGGCAAGGGCACCGACACCACTGGCTTCCCCGCGCTCAAATATTCATAAACTTTGACAGGATTTGTTGCTTCTGTCAACTTATTTAAACGAAAAGGAATTATACATATATCAAAAGAATGTAAATAAGCTGGTAATACGGAATAGGGTTGCTCACCAAGAAGATAAACATTGGGTAATCCTTTCAACGGATGTAAATCGGCACCAAAGGTATCTCCAATCAACACAAAACTCCATTCTGGACGCATTTTTGCGACATATGCTATTAATTTTGTATCAAACCATTCCGAGATAGCACCGTAATAACCCACTATAGGTCGAGGAATCTGCATCAGTATGGGGGGTGGCGATGTAAGGTTGACGCTAAAATGATCGAAGTCACCTGCATTGGGAATCAGTAGACACTTAGGATTATGCTGTGATTGTTTCCTTAAAAGCGCTTTTGAGGTAACCCAAACCAAGTCGCTCGCTCGAACCAATTCGGTTTCCTGGCTTAGCATAGCTGACTCGTTAGTGGAGAAACCAGCATGCTCATCCATACAATCATAAACAACTTTCCAGCCAAATCGCTCTCGAAGAAGTAGAGCTAATCTGCTCCAAAAAGGAAGCTGAACGATGCAAATCGCCTCAACGATAGAGAATTCCCACCGGAGGCGATCAAAAACTTGTAACCAGCGCTCAAGGAGGTCGAAGTCCACTTGATGCCGGTATATGCTAAGTTCGCTAGGGCCTGGTAGCTCCACTTCCAGAATGTTTTCTTCGATTGGTTTTGTCGCGGGTAAATTGTTTTCTAAAACCAATTGTCCCGAAAAAGTTGTCTTTAAATAGAAAACACGATGACCATTTCGAGCAAACTGCCGTGCTATTTGCTGTGGTCGCTGAAACCGGAAATTCCAATCAATAATAGGAAACACAATTACATCATAATTAGGGTTTTTCTTGTTTATTATATCAATATTAAATTGTTCTAATAATTGATTTTGTTTAGATATATCAGCCTTTTGTGTTCGAAAGAACTCTATTAGATATCGGCGAAGACGTAACCGCACACCAGGGGGCAAAACATGAAATAATCGCCTTAATATCATCTTGGGACGCATGATATGCCAAACAACTCCCATAATCACGTCGGCCATTCGATAGCGTTTCCATCCCAACCGTTGAACGAGTTCGTTCACTTTCGCCCGCTGGGCCGCCAGATCCGCCTCCTTCGCCTCCAGCTCCGCCCGCAACCCCCGCACCATCTCCTCCAACACCGCCAGGCGTTGAATCCCCCGTGCCCGCTCCAACCCCTCACGGCCCAGAGCCCGCCATAGCCGATCTTTCAATGTCTGTTGCATCCACGGGAGATCCGCTGCCACCGAGGCGACCAACTCCCATTCCATCAAGAAGTAAAGCAGCCCCAACGCCTGCCGCCATCGAGGCTCACGCACCGGCAACCCCAGCTCTTCGAGGAAACGATCCACCAAGCCCCCGATCTCCCCCAGCTGGCCCTCCAGATATTTCTCAAACCCTCCCCCTCCATCCTTCCACCATCCCCAGCGCTCCAGCTCCGCCAGATACCCAGAAGCGAACTTCAGTGCCTCAAAAGGCCAAAGGGTGCTTCGGCGATGATATTCCCAATCCACCACAACCGCCTGACCGCCCCTGTGCAGGATGTTCGAGGGAACGAGGTCGAGGTTTACGATCCGTTTCCGAGTGGGGATCGCCTCGGCCAAAGGCCGCAAGAGGCCCAATGCCGCATCGAGTAGCAAGCGCTCCTCTTCCTCAGCCCCGAGATGGACACGGCAATTCCAATAAATCTGAAAAAGCTCGGCCTCCAGATCCGCAGGGGAAGCCCTCTCCGCTACGGCATCCATCCGGCGGATCAAATCCCCCACGATCTGTAAATGGGAGCCCACCAGCTCCGGAAGGGTCCTGCCGGATGGATCCCATTGGACGCGATGGGCAATCTCCGCTGCCAGCGACGATCCGGGGAACGCTTGCTCGAAGAAAACCGCGTAGCCCTCGATCTCGACGAGGGAGATCGGCTGAGGAACGATCGGCTCGGGGAACCTCTCCCAGAGCTCCCGGCACACTTGATACTCGCGCTCCAGCAACGGATTGTAGATGTTAGAAGCATAATGCCGTGCCACCGCAAATGGAGCGGGAGCCTCACCGGCGAAGAGCAACCACGTCAGGCGCTGACGGCCCGCTCGCCGGAAGGCCTGGCGGGCCAGCAGGATGGCCCGGATAGGGTGCTCCGAGCTCGCCAGGCCGAAGCGCTCCCCATGAGCGCGAACGTAACGCAACAGTGCAGGCCACATGGGCTACTTCCCCCCGACGATCAAATAAGCATTGACGAATTCCCTGCCGAGCCCTATCTCCGCAAAGGCCCGCTCGAGTCTCCCCATCGCTGTCGTGCCGACCTCAATCTCCCGCAGGAAGAACCGAAGAAGCCGGGCATCCTCAAGAGGAATCAAAGCGGACCACAGGCGATAGTCCGGATACGGGGCGTAGAAGGCCACCGAACGGAACCCCGCTTGCCGAAGCAGGGCTTCATAATCCTGGGCGGAGTGGGTTCGAACCCGATACGGCACTCCCTTAAGCGTCCGGCTCAGCTGATCCGCCTCATCCCGAGGCAAATAGGTGATGCCCGAGATCTGCGTGTGATCATCCGGCTCGCCCAACAGATAACGAGCCCCGTATCGGTTCTCAATGCCGATCGCTACGTTCCCTCCGCGTTTGAGGACTCGATGGACCTCCCTCAAGAGATGGAGTTGGAGATCCTCAGGGGCTCCCTCCGAACGCCAGGTGCCCGCCCACTCTAGCACCCCGATCAGCAGGACGAGATCGAACTGCTCGGCCTCGAAGGGCAAGGACAACGCATCCGCATGCACCAACGTGATCCCCTCTAACCCTTCTTGACGCGCCCGCTCCCGGAGGAACGCCAGCCGGAGGATATGATTGTCCAACGCCACAACCCGACATCGCCGAGCGACCGCGCTGGCGACCGCCCCGAAACCCGCCCCCACATCCAGAACAAGGGCGTCCGGCCCCAGATCGAACAGGAAGTGGAAGAAGCCACGGCTCTCATCCAGAATGTAGCGGATCAAGAAGGCGTTCTCAGGACCCAGGCTTTGGACAACAGCCTCCCGCCACGGCCTCTGGATCGCCTTCCCCAACATCCGATGGAAATACGGCTCGTGGATCTCCGAATAAGAGCCGGAGTCCCGGGCGAAGCGGAGGATCCCATCGACGATGGGAGTGAAGGTGGCGCAGCGCAGACATCGCCATCCGTCGGGGAAGGGATGAAGGGCGACCTGACACTCCGGGCAAGCGTAACGCACCGGGCCAAAGGGGGCTTCAGCCCCCTGTCCGTGCAAGACAAGGTCCCAATGAGCTGTCCACGCCTGCGCCGCCTGCTCCCAGTCCCACGGGGTGCGCATGGCGTTCCGGCGCACGAATTCCAAATATTCCGGCTCCTCCAGCAAATGGAGAATCCGCTCGGCCGCCCGTTCGTGAGTTTCCGCAGCTGTCGGAGCCCCCTCGATGAGGAACCCATCGTAGCCATCCTGGATGAGCTCGGGGATGGCGCCCACCGGGCTCGCAATGACCACCACCCCCGCCCGCTTGCATTCCTGGAGGGCGATGCCAAATCCCTCCGGAACATCCTGGATGGCGAGGCAGAAACCGTAGCGCATCAGTTGGAAAGGAAGCTCCCGCTGAGGGATCAGCCCGCGGAAGAATGCCCCGTGCGGCAACGGGGGCAGCGCGCCCGATTGCCCCCAGATCTCCGGCCCACCGAGAATTTCGAGCGTAAAATCCGGATCGCGAGCTTTCAAAAGACGGAAGATGGCCAGGGCGTTCTCCAGGCCCTTGCGGGGATGCCCGATGTAGACCAACGCCTTTGGATCCCGCGGGACCGCTGCAGCCTCGGCCGTCCGGAACGCATCCTGCTCCAATCCATTGTAGCAAACGAAGATCCGTTCGGCCGGGAACCCCCACTCCCGGACCGCCACATCCCGGAGGAAGTTGCTGGCCACATAGAGGAAGTCGGGATGAAATGCTTCCAGTCCCCGGATGCGAAACGGCCCCTGGATCCAAACGATCTTCAGCCGGCAACGAATCGGGATCTCCTGCAACGGGCTGAGATCTAAATCGCCCCCCGTCGTGATGGCGATGAGGACGTCGGCCTCCAGCGACTGGGCTTCCTGGAGCGGTCGATAGGCCACCCCCTCGTAGATGCCCGGTGCGTCACAGTGAACGTATGCGGTCACTTCGTGCCCCATGCGGGCCAGGGCACGGAGCATCCGCACCCGGGCGGTCACACCACCCCCGATCCCCTGCTCCTCCGGTGTCCGGCCGCTATACTGAACATGCGTGTCCGGGCTGATCAATATCACTTTGTATTTCATGATCTATGCATCCTGATAACGAGAGATTACCTCGTCCGGAGATCCGATGGCTTGGATCCGCCCGTGCTCCAACCATATCGCGCGCTGACACATCTTCCGCACCATCTCCAGGTTGTGGCTCACCAACAAGATGGTGGTGCCACATGCCCGGAAGGTTTCCATGCGCGCCTGACATTTCTTTTGAAAATCCTGATCGCCCACCGCCAGCACCTCATCCACCAACAGGATCTCCGGCTCCCAGGCCGTGGCGACGGCAAACCCCAACCGGGCCACCATCCCTGTGGAATAAGTCCGCAGGGGCGCATCGATGAACTCCCGGAGCTCCGCAAAGTCGACGATCTCATCAAACCGCTCGGCTACCTCTTGCCGGGTCCGGCCCAGCAGACAGCCGTTTAAAAAGATGTTCTCCCGTCCGGTCAGCTCGGGATGGAAGCCACCCCCCAGCTCCAGCAGGGGAGCCACCCGTCCCTTCACCCAGATCCGGCCGGACGTCGGCCGCAGAACCCGGGCGATGACCCGCAGAAGCGTGCTCTTACCGCTTCCATTCCGGCCGATGATCCCCACCACTTCCCCCCGTCCCACCTCGAAGCTTACATCCCGCAAAGCCCACACTTCTCGGAAATCCAATCGGCCCAACAGGCTGCGAATGGCATACTCCTTAAAAGAGCGAATTGGGTCCAAAGGCACCCGGAAGCATACAGAAACCTTTTCCAGCCGGATGACCGTTTCCGCTACCCGGGTCATCCGGCTGGCCTCCATCAGATGTCCCCATGCCGGATACGCAGGCTCTGAGATCTTCGACGGAGACGTCATGGAGACCTACAATCGGTAGATGAGCTGATCGGCCCGATGGGTGAAGATCCACCAGCCGGCCGCCAGGGTGGCCAAGGCCAACCCCGCCGTCATCGCCAAGGACTCTAAGGAGGGAAGGGCTCCCTCATAAATGGGCCCCCGGAAGGCAGACACCAGGTGGTGCATCGGGTTTAGCTTCAGCCAGAGCGGAGATCGCTCCCCCAGGATCCGCGCTGGATAGAAGATCGGGGTTAGGAAATACCACGCTGTGAGCAGCACCTGATACATCTCGATGAGATCAGTGAAAACAACAGCCAGGGAGGAGAGCAGCAAGCTCACTCCCAGCGTGAAGGCCGCCGTCAAGGCCACAGCCACAGGCAGGAAGGCCAGGGCGGGATAAAAGGGAGCACCTGTGATCATCATGATCACGGCCAAAGGGAGCAAAGCAAAAACAAGGTTCACCATCCCGGTCCCCAGAGCCGAGACGGCGAAAACTGTCCGAGGAACGTAAATGCGGGTGAGCAGCGATCCGCCCCAGACCAACTGTTGCGCTGCGAGGGTCGTTGTTTGAGCGAAGAAATTCCAAAGGATGATCCCGGACAGCAAGTATATGGGGAAACGAGGCAAGTCGAACCGGAAAAGATGAGAGAAAACCATCGTGAATATCACCATCATGAGCAAGGGGTTCAACATTGACCAAGCCACCCCAAGCGCTGAACGCTTGTAGCGCACTTTGATGTCTCGGGCCACCAGCTGGCAGACCAGATCCCGGTAGGCCCAGAGAGCGGCCAGCTCTTCTCGCCAAGGCGCCGGCCGCCGAGCTGAATCGTAGATCACTTCCTCCATCATCCTTCCGCTCCCAACGCAAAGGGTTCAACGGGTTCCCCAAGCAGGGCCGAAACGATTCGGACGGCCGCCCGACCATCCCCGAACGGATTCACGGCCTGGGCCATCTGGGCGTAAGCGAGGGGGTCCGTGAGCAGCTCGCTGACAGCTTCTATGATACGCTGGGGGTCGGTTCCCACCAGCCGGGCCACCCCCGCTGCCACCGCTTCGGGCCGCTCGGTCACCTCCCGGAGCACCAAGACGGGCTTGCCCAAACCGGGAGCCTCCTCCTGGATACCACCGGAATCCGTCAGCACCAGAAAGGCATGGCGCATGATATGCACAAACGTGAGATAGTCTAAAGGAGGGGTCAGCAGGATGCGGGGGATTTTCCCTAACATGCGGTGGACCGGCTCCCACACGTTAGGGTTCTGATGAACCGGGTAAAGGATGGTCACCTCGGGGAAAGCGGCAACGATTTCTTGAAGGGCCTGACAGATCGCCACCAAGCCAGGGCCGAAGCTCTCCCGGCGATGGGCTGTCACAAGGATCAAGCGGCGGCCATCAAGAGCCCCCGTTTGCTCCAACAGTGTCTGGGCGGCTGAGGAGAGCGGTTGCGCGGCCACCCAGTGCAGGGCATCGATGACTGGGTTCCCGGTCACCACCACCGCCCGAGGGTCCACCCCTTCGCGAAGGAGATTGGCCCGAGCAGAAGCGGTCGGTGCGAAATGAAGGTCAGCAATGACCCCCACTACCCGTCGATGAATCTCCTCAGGAAAGGGCCGCCACTTATCGCCGGTGCGCAGGCCAGCCTCCACATGGCCGACCCTCGCCCGCTGATAGAACGCCGCCAAGGCTGCCACGGCCACCGTGGTGGTGTCTCCCTGAACCAGGACCCAATCCGGTCGCTCTGCCTCCAGCACCGGCTCCAACCCTCGCAGGACAGCCGCCGCCACCTGAGCGGGGGTCTGATTCTCCGTCATCACCCCCAGATCATAATCCGGCCGAATGCAGAAGATCCTTAAGACTTGATCCAGCATCTCCCGGTGCTGAGCGGTCACACAAACCGCGCAATGAATTCCCTGCCGACGCCGGAGCTCATGGATCACCGGCGCCAACTTAATTCCCTCAGGTCGAGTTCCGAGAACCACTAATGCCTTCATTCCACACACTCCGAATGATTCGCGCAACAGCAGGATCCCCTTCGACGGATCCTATAAGAATTCAAGGGGTCGCCTATTGTTTCCATCCATTAATTCTCCGGACTGAGGCCTCCGTTGTCAAGGATCCCATAAGGGGAAGACTGGAACTCGATAGCTGTGAGGTCCCCATTCCTAACCCAAGCGGAATCGGCTTAAGTCGCAGCGTTTTCATTTCTGCCCAAGTCCCCCTTATAGAGATAGTGCAGGGCACCGATGGATCGGGAAATCGTGAGATCCCTAACTTCCATCCAGCGGCCCTTGTTTTGCTATTTTATGAAAGCGCCCAACGCCGGGGCACCTGCCAGGGCAGAACCAGCGGGGCAACCACGCGGGGGGATCCGGGGCGGCGCTCCGCCAGGAACGGACGGATCCCCCGAAGGCCGGCCAGCCGACCCCTCAAGGCCCAGCGATCGCCCCGGCGCAGCAGGGCATAGGCCACTCCCAACAGATCGTAAAGCCAGATGAGGGGCAAATCCGCCGCCGGCGCGTTCTTGGCCACCAGCCAGACCTTGTTGCGCCCCAGCAGGAAGCGATGGAGCGGAGCGCCCTCCCCCAGGCTGGCGCTGGTGAGGTGACGCACCCGCGCCGAAGGGACGTAAACGCAGCGCCAGCCGGCGATCTGCGCCCGCCAAGCCAGATCCACATCCTCCAGGTAGGCGAAGAACCGCTCGTCGAACCCTCCCAGCGCCTCCAGCATAGCGCGTCGATAAAGGGCCGCCCCCGCCGAGGCTCCGAAAACCTCTGCCGGGGCCTGGGCATGCGCCACCGGATATCCCCGCAGGCGATCCCAGGCGATAGCCGCCCGGTCGATGGCGATCCCCGCGCTTTGAACGATCTCCGGACGATGGTCGAACACCATCAGGCTGGCGCAGGCTCCGATCTCGGGATCCGCTTCCATGACCTTCAGCAGGGCCTCCAACCATCCCGGCTCCGGGAAGGCGTCGTCGTTGAGCACCGCTACATACGGGGCGCGGGTCATCCGGATCCCCTGGTTCACCGCCGCCGCGAAGCCACGGTTCGTTGGGTTTTGATGGAGGCGCAGCGGAAGCTCCGGCGGGGGGGAGATCTCGGGAGCCGGGCCGCCGTTCTGGACCAGCACCACCTCGCAGGGGCGGCAGGTCTGCCGGGAGAGCGCCTCCAAACAGCGGGGAAGCCATGCCGCCCCCCGCCATGTGGGGATCACCACGCTGATCGGAACGGACGCCCGCATTCGATCGATGATCCTAACCGGACAGAAGTTCTTGATAAATCTGTTCCAGAGCCCGGACGTGCGCCTCGACGGAGAGGAGAGACACCGGGCCGGGCAGATCCAGGGATCGCAGGCGCTCGGGATCCCGCGCCAGCTCCTCCAGGATCCGCCGGAGCGCCTCCTCATCCCCCGGCGGGAACGTGTAGCCGTTGACGCCGTCCAACACCACCTCCGTCAGCGCCCCAACCCGGGATGCGATCACCGGGACGCCGTATGCCAGGGCCTCTCGGGCCGCCCGGGAGAACGTCTCCGGACTGAGGGAGGGGATCACCAGGACATCCAGCTGCGCATAAATCCGGGGCCGATCCTCCGGCGAGAAGGGGCCGTGGACATGCACCCGGGGATCTCCTCGAATCCACTCCTGCAGGGAGCGCACGTAAGGATGGGCCGGATCGAAGGGCCCGAAGAGATGCAGCGAGACTCGCGGGCTGGCAAGTCGGTGAAAGGCCTTCAGAAGGAGGTGAACCCCCTTCTGGGGCTGATACCATCCGATATAGCCGATCCGCAGCTCCGAATCCGTGGAGGGCCTTCGCGGGGCCCGGAGGCCCTCCTTCGGAAGGTCGAGGCCCAGCGGAAGCACCCGGATCTCCGTCTCCCCCCAGCCGTTTCGGATGAACACTTCGCGGACGAAGGCGCTCGGAGCCAGCAGAAGCCGACACGCTTGACGAGCGGCCTCAAACGCCCGATGGCGTGCTTGGAAGCTTTCCTCTCCTTCCGAAGGCCATGGAAGGGCCGGGGCGCTCCCCCGCCAGCGCGCCCACACTTGGTGGATCCATCGTGGGATCCACGGGTTCAGGCGGCGGAGCGGTGCGAGGAGACTACCCCTGCCTTCAGGGCCAAAAACACAGCGGACGCAATCTCCGCCTCGAAAAGGCCCTGGGCAGATCCGACCCCAGCGGTCCATCAAGTGCACCCGATGACACAAGGGCCAGAAGTCATGCAAACTCATTAGGGCTGGATACCCCAACCGGCTCGCGACCTCAGGCAGGCGAGCGGACAGAGCGATCAGATGCTGGAAGTGGACCAGGTCCGGGCGAACTTGCTGGAGGATCTCCCCGAACAATGCCTCGATCCGCTCATCCGCGTACAAGCGCGCGAAACGTGAGGCACCCTTAAAATCGTTCACCACTCGGAAAACGGGGACGCCTTCGATTTCATCCCGGAGGATGGTGTAATCCGGGCGGTCGAAGTCGCTCTCCCGACAGAACACCCATACCGCATGGCCGCGCCGCCGCATTGCCAGCGCCACCTCGTAAGTGCCGACCTCTACCCCTCCTAAGGCGGTCGGGGGGAACCCGTTGGCCACATACAGCAGCCGCAACACCTACCTCCGTACCATCGGAATCCAAATCGGATAAACGCGAGACACCACCTGAATGGAAATCGGAAGGGTTCAGGAAAGCCCGGGCCCCTGGATCCGCACGCTCCCGGTATAAAACCCCAGAGAGGTGTTTGTCGTTTGGATGCGCAACGAGGAAGCCGCCCATGGCGGGTTCCAGACGCCCCCCTGCAGGGTTCCGGAGATCCCGGAAGGCAACATGGGGGCGAGGGTGAGGGGAACGGTGAATCCGATGCCGGTGATCGAGACCACCGCCTCCCCCGTAGGGGGAAGAAGGAGAAAGGCGGGAGCGAGCGCGAACGGATCGCCCCCGCAGAACCGGGCGGGAGGCGTGGCAGCGGACAGAGCGGGCAGGGTGGTGGTGTGAACGGAATTCCCGATGGCGTCCCGATACGCGGAAGTCCAGGCTCCGCTCGAATGCGGCAACGGCTGGACGGACCCATCCTGGGCTGTGCTGGTGGTCACCCGGAAATCCGCGCTGCGCGGATCGGCATAGGCGTAATCGTTGAACCACTGGACGACGCGCAGGAAAGGATAGGAGGGCGCCCGGCTGTAAGCATCCCGGATCCATGCCGCCTTGGAAAACGTCGCGCCATCGCCTTCCACCGAGCCGATCTCGGCGATGATCTGAGGCTTTGGATAAGAGCAGGCCAGATCCTTCAAAACCGCGTCGTATAGATCTGTGAACGTGCGCCAGATCACGGGAGAGCGCGTCGCATACCAGTTGTATCCGCTTAAGCCGATCCAATCCACCACGTCATCGCCGGGATAATAAGCGTGCAGATCGTTCCACGGATCCGGGGGGTTGCTGGCATAGTTGGGGCTCCACACCCACTCCACGTTGGAAACCCCTACCTGCTTGAAGATCCGGTGGACATGCCGCCAGACGGCCACATAGAGCGAGGGATCCGCGCCGATATGCCCGACCCACCACGGGGAATCCGAGATGTTCATCTCATGAGCGAAACGGAGCAAAAACCGCTCCGGCCGCGCCTTCAAAGCCTGAGCGAAACCCCGAATGTAGGGATCGCATTTCCCGTTCAAAATATCTGGAAGGGGGATGGCCCCCGAGTAATCCTGTGCACATCCGGTTGCTTGCCGGCCGTAAAGAGGCTGCCACGTGAGCATCACGGCAGGCCGCGCGGAGACCGGAAGGGTGTTGCTGATCGTGTTCAAGAGATAGGGGTCAAAGTAACGCTCTAACCCGGAGGCGTTCGGATTGCCCTGCCAGTCCATGAAATACATCACCACCGCAGGGCGTTTGCCCACCAGGTTGCTGAAATTCAGGATCTCCTGGCCATAGTTCAGCGTAGGCCGGAGATGGACGGCATGGGCCAGGCCCAGGACATGGGCCGGGCCGGAAGGAGTGAGAGTGGACCCGTTGAGGCCGAGTCCTTCCCAAGCCCACCCGGCTCTCCAGGTGTAAATGAAAACTCCCAAGAGCCCTAAAATCCCCATGCGCGGGAGCACCGACCGGATGCCCATGCAGAACCCCCTTGCGAATCAAATGCGGCGGACACGTTCCTGTCGGGACAGATAACGCCCCCACTTGGGTCGACGGGGAAGCCCACGGATCCCACAGTAAGTGCCGAGCCCAACGGCCAGATGCCAAGCGGGGCTGTAAAGCATCCAGAAGAGACGACGCTGAAGGGGTTGCTCGCGGAAGTGCGGATGACGCCAGATGAACCGCCAATCTTCCCAACTCTCCCGGATCGCCCCTCGCAACACCGCCTGGAGGCCAAAGCCCCGGTATGCGGGCGGGTCGAAACGCTCCCGGAAAGCCGCCGCATAGTCCGCGTTCTCCCGGAAGAGCTCCAATAACCCATAATCGTGGGAATGAAAAACCCGGGACCGAGGCTCAAACACAAGGGCGTAGCCAGCGAGGAGGACGCGCTCCGCCCAATCCGCATCCTCCCCAAAGGGGAGGGGGCGGAAGGGGATCTGCGCCCACACTGAGCGCCGGATGGCCGAACTGGTATTGGAGAAGTAAATATAAAAGAACCGGTTGGCCTCGAAATCGGCCCGGGAAGCCGGCATTCGCTTCACCAGGCGCTCCGTCCCCCCCGTCTGCCATCGGGTGAGCAGCTGACGCACCAGCGAGGGGCACGCGCTCGGTCGGGGCAGATGGCGGCTGAACACGCCCGCCACCTGCTTGTCCTCCTGCATCGGTTGGATCAAGGCACTCAACCACTCCTCATCAGCCGGGGTTGCATCCTGAGACAGATAAACCAGATAGCACGTGTCCGGATGAGCCAGCCGAGCTCCCAGATTTCGAGTCTCGCCGTGATTGAACTCATGCGGGGGGATCTCGACCAAGCGCACCGGGTATCGATTCAGGATCTCCTTGGAACGATCACGGGATCCGGAATCGATCGCCAGCACCTCGAAGGGCAACGCCACGCGCTGGGCAAAGATCGCCTCCAGGACCTCCTCGAGGTAACGTTCACCGTTCTTGGTCAGCAAAATGATCGTGATTCGCTCCTTCATAAGAAGGCGCGCCCCCAAATCCGATAGATCCGGTTCAGCATTCGAACGATCCGACCCCGTCGGACAGCCTCCAGATGCGCCCGCAAGGCTGCATTCTCTGAGCGCAAGCGATCGTTCTCTACGCGAAGCCCGATCCAATGCAACGCCCTTCGTCGGGCATGGGGCGCATCCGGAGCCATGCGGGGCTCTCGAAGGAAGGTCTCAATCGGTCGAACCACAACAGACCACCGCAGACGATCGCGCAGAGGCATGGTCTGTCGAGCCAGCTGCTCACGAGAAGGCGGATTGTCCAGCCAGCTGAACAATGCGTCCGCGACCGCGCAGGGGTCACGGGGAGGAACCACACGGGCCAACCCATGGGTCTTCATCAAATCCGCCAGCTCATCCCCAGCGCTTAGCACACACGGTAGAGAGGCCCAAAGGTAATCCAGCGAACGAGCCCGCACCGCATAACGGCTTTCCAGCGGATGATCATGGAGGCTGATCCCCACATCCGCCTCCAGCAAATAAGCCCCTCGCTGATCATAAGGAATCCAATCCAAGAAAAACACATATCGGCCCAGCCAACCTTTTTCCCGACACCACCGGAGAAATTGCGCAGCCTTGGACATGGGCGGAACCACCCGTTCATCGTAATGCTGGGCGGCCCCGAAGACCAGCCGGACCTCCGGGTGATGCCGTAGAACTCGCTCCATCGCTTCGCCCAGGGTGATCGGATCCGTCCACTCCCATATTCCGCCCATCCAGAGCACCACTTTATCCTCAGGCCGTATCCCTGGCACCACTCCTTTCAGCACTCGTTGGCCTCCATAGGGGGGATCATCCGGGATGCCCATCGGCACACAAGCCATCCAGCGCTCCGGATCCACAACCAGCATCCGATCATTCAGCCGCCCAGCCATCCATAGGGCCCCCAACCAAAAATCGCGCTGACGCTCTGTAGCATAAAGAAAGAAATCTCCATAGCAAAGATATACTAGGGTTTCTTCAATCAATAAATCTATCAAAAAATTAGCCTTTTTTTGTATATTTAAAAGGACAATTTCGATTTCCGCAACGTCATAGAGGTCTACGATGATGGGCTGGTTGAGAGGTGCTTGCAGCCGATGAACCACTCGACTGAGGACAGGGCCTGTAGCCATGACCACACGAGCGGATCCAAGCCACTGCTCCAAGGAACCTGGGTCCTCCCACGTGAAGCCCACAACGGACAGAGATCCCTCCCCTGGGATTTCCGCATAGGGAGTGGCCAAGAGCACTTCCCAGCCCGAACGAGCGAGGGCTCTGGCGATCTCCCACGCCCGAATCCCGGGGCCGGCCATGCGGGATCCGATATGCTCATGGGTAATGATCAGCAAATCTGCCATGGGCTTTCACTCCCCCAGGGATTGCCACCTCAACGGCCCCGCTTCGGTGCCCGCTCCGGCGAGTAAGCGCGGAGCCCTCGGAGGGGGCGGGCGAGGGCGGCGCGCAGGACTTCCTCCATGGTCTCCACGAAGATCAGGGTCATCCCCCGGATCTCCCGCCGGGGCAGCTCGACCAGGTCCCGCTGGTTCTTCTTCGGCAGGATCACCCGCTGGATCCCCGCCCGATGGGCCGCCAGGATCTTCTCCTTCAACCCCCCGATGGGCAGCACCCGCCCCCGCAAGGTGATTTCCCCCGTCATCGCCGTGTCCCGCCGCACCGGAATCCCCGTGAAGGCCGACACCAGGGCCGTGGCGATGGTGATCCCCGCCGAAGGCCCATCCTTCGGGATCGCCCCCTCGGGCACGTGAACGTGCACATCCGTCTTCTCGAACCGCTTCGGCCGGATCCCGAAATCGCGCGCCCGGGAGCGCACGTAGCTCAACGCCGCCTGGGCCGACTCCTGCATCACCTCCCCCAGCTGGCCCGTGAGCAGCAAAACCCCCTTCCCCTCCATCAACGTCACCTCCACCGGCATCACCTCGCCCCCCGCCTCCGTCCAGGCCAGGGCCATGGCCACCCCCACCTGATCCGCCTCCTCCGCCCGCCCGTAGTCATACCGGGGCGGCCCCAGATACCGCTCGAGAACAGCCGGGGTGATCACCCGCCGATACGGCTTCCCCTCCGCCACCAGGCGCGCCGTCTTGCGGCAGATGGCCGCGATCTCCCGCTCCAGGTTCCGCACCCCCGCCTCCGAGGTGTATTCCCGAATGATCCGCCGCAGGGCCCCATCGGTGATCTTCAGGGGGATCCCTGCCAGCCCGTTCTCCTCCATCTGGCGGGGGATCAGGAACCGCCGGGCGATCTGCACCTTCTCCCCCTCGGTGTAGCCCGGGAACTCGATGACCTCCAGCCGGTCCCGCAGGGCCGGCGGGATCGTGTCCAGGATGTTGGCCGTGGTGATGAAGAGGACCTTGGAAAGGTTATACGGGATCTCCAGGTAGTGGTCCGAGAAGGCATGGTTCTGCTCGGGATCCAGCACCTCCAGGAGGGCCGCCGCCGGGTCCCCCCGGAAGTCCGCCCCGATCTTATCGATCTCATCCAGCATGAAGACCGGATTGATGGTCCCCGCCCGGGCCATCCCCTGCAGGATCCGCCCCGGCAGGGCGCCGATGTAGGTCCGACGATGCCCCCGGATCTCCGCCTCGTCGTGGATCCCCCCCAGGGATATCCGCACGAACCGCCGGCCCAGGGCCTCGGCGATGGCCTTCCCCAGGGAGGTCTTGCCGGTCCCCGGCGGCCCCACGAAGCAGAGGATGGGGCTGCGGCTGCGATCCCCCGCCAGCTTGCGCACCGCCAGGAACTCCAGGATGCGCTCCTTGGCCTTCCTCAGCCCGTAGTGATGCCGCTCCAGCACCTCCGCCGCATGGGCGATGTCCAGGTTGTCCTCGGTCTCCTCGGTCCAGGGCAGCTCCAGGATCCAGTCGATGTAGGTGCGGACGATGCTGACCTCCGGGGAGAGGGGCGGCATCTGGGCCAGCCGGTTGAGCTCCTTCTCCGCCCGGGCCCGCACTTCCTCGGGGAGGTTCTTGGCCTCGATCCGCTCCCGCAGCTCCTGGATCTCCTGGGTGTAGACGTCGACCTCCCCCAGCTCATGCTGGATGGCCTTCATCTGCTCCCGCAGGTAGAACTCCCGCTGGGTCCGGTCCACCTCCTGCTGCACCTGGGCCTGGATCTTGCTCTCCAGCTCCAGGACGTCCAGGAGCCGCGCCAGCAGGATCGAGAGGCGCAGCAGCCGCGCCGAGGGCTCGAAGATCTCCAAGAGCTCCTGCCGCTCCGCCGTCTTCAGGTTCAGGGTGCTGGCGATGAGATCCGCCAGCCAGCCCGGCTCCTCAATGTTCATGGCGAAGACATAGGCGTCCTCCGGCACCGACCGGTCCAGCTGCACCACCCGCTCGAACTGGGAGAGGACGGCCCGCATCAGGGCCTCGGTGGCCGGCGGCCGATCCGTCCGCTCGAAGATCAGGCGGACACGGGCCCGCAGGTAGGGCTCCTGCTGGAGGAACTCCACGACCTGGGCCCGCTGCTGGCCCTGAACCAGGACGCTGGTGGTGCCATCGGGCATGCGCAGGACCCGGGCCACCGAGACCAGCGTCCCGACGGTATAGAGGTCCTCCGGGGTGGGATCCTCGACCTCCTCCGCCCGCTGGGTGAGGACCACCAGGGGCTCCTCCCGCTGGACGGCCGCCTCCACCGCCCGCAGGGATTTGTCGCGGCCCACCCGCAACGGGGTCACCATGCGGGGGAAAACCACCACGTCCCGCAGGGGGAGGACCGCCGCTTCCACTTGCTCCTCCCCCTCCGCCCGCTGGTCCAGCGCTTCCTCTCCCAGGACCGGCTCCAGCGCCATCCTGCTCTCCCTCGCCCGGGACGTTTCACCTCCCGTCCGCTGTTTCCGGGCATCGGGATTCTATCACAGGGGCCGGGAGAAGGGGGAGTCCGGAGCGCCACCCGGGTGCCGATTGAAATCGGCCTTCAAAGGCGCTCCACGCCGGGCATCGGTCTTGAAAGCCGATTGAAATCGGCCTCTTAAGGCACTGCGCGCCGGGCGTCGGCCTCTGCCGACGCAAAGAACGCTTTCCCGGTCGGCGCAGGCGACTCACCGGCCGAAGGCCTTGGTGCCGATTGAAATCGGCCTTCAAAGGCGCTCCGCGCCAAGCGTCGGCCTCCGCCGACGCAAAAGGATCTTCTCCCGGTCGGCGTAGGCGACCCACCAGCCGAAGGCCTTTGACGCCGATTGAAATCGGCCTCCCAAGACGCTCCGCGCCAAGCGTCGGCCTCCGCCGACGCAAAAGGATCTTCTCCCGGTCGGCGTAGGCCGACCACCGGCCAAAGGCCCCTGGAGGCCGAATTCATTCGGCGTGCAGGCCGACCGTCGGCCGAAGGCCTTCGAAGGTCGAATTCATTCGACGGAGGAAAGCCCTTCGATGCCTTCCATCGCTTCGAAGGGGGATCCCGGTCGCGCGCCTCGGCGCGCCGGAGCCCCCTTCACCGCCCCCCGACCCGGAGGGGAAGGGGATCGACCTCCGGCATAGTCATCCCGCCCCGCGCCGCCCACGCCTCCCGGGCCTCGGCGACCACGAAGAGGGAGCCGGTGACCAGCACCGGCCCGCCGGAGGCCAGGGCCTCCTCAACGGCCGTCGCCACCGTCGCCCGCACCCGAACGGGGAGGCCGAGGGCCGCCGCAGTGGCCACGAGCGCCGCGGGATCGGCCGCCCGGGGATGGCGGGATCGAGTCAGCCAGACCTCCCCGACCAGGGGGCGCAGCGGCCGCAGGATGGCCGCCGCGTCCTTGTCCGCCGAGACCCCGAAGACCAGCCCCCAGCGGCGCCCCGGGAAGACCTCCATCAGGGTCTCCGCCAGGCGAGCGGCGGAGGCATCGTTGTGGGCCCCGTCCAGCACCACCGGGGGCTCCTCCCGCAACACCTCGAATCGGCCGGGCCAGCGCACCCGCGCCAGCCCCTCCGGGATCGCCGCATCGGGGAGCGACCAGCCCTGCGCCCGCAGCTGGAGGGCGGCCAGGACCGCCAGGGCGGCGTTCTCCCACTGGTGGCGGCCCAGAAGGGGGAGGCGCACCGACCAGCCCGATCCCTCCGGCGGGTGGATCTCCCCCCACTGCCCCGCCGGCGAGATCTCCCGCGGACCATACCGCCATCCATCCAGGGTCAGGAGAGGGGCGCCGCGCTCCGCCGCCACCCGCCGCAACACCGCCATCGCCTCCTCGGCTTGAGGGGCGGTCCCCACCGGGATCCCCGGCTTGATGATGCCGGCCTTCTCGAAGGCGATGTGGGTGAGCGTAGGGCCTAGGATCTCCATGTGGTCCATGCTGAGGGCGGTGATCAGGCAGACCGCCGGGGAGACCACGTTGGTGGAGTCCAGCCGCCCCCCCAGGCCCACCTCCACCACGGCGATCTCGACCCCGGCCTCCGCGAACGCGAGGAAACCCATGGCGGTCAGGATGTCGAAAACCGTGAGGGCCGGATCCGCCGCGATCTCGGGCCGGAGGCGCTCAAAGAGATGAACCACGGTCGCAGGGGGGATGGGCTCCCCATCGATGCGGATGCGCTCCCGCATGGTGTGGAGATGGGGGGAGGTGTAGAGACCGGTGCGGTAGCCGGCGGCCCGCAGGATGGCCTCCACCATCGCGGCCGTGGAGCCCTTGCCCTTGGTGCCCGCGATGTGGACCACGGCGTAGCGCCGGTGGGGGTCGCCCAGCCGCTCCAGCAAGCTTCGGATCGGCTCCAGGCGGAAAGCCTCCGGGAGCCGGGGCCGGCGGGCCTCGAAATCCGCCCGGCCGAAGAGCTCGGCCAGGACCTCCGCGTAGGCTGTCTCGATGTCACTCACGACCTGCTCCTCCCGCTCCGGGACGGAATGCTCCGGGAGAGCGAACCCGGGGTTGATGGAGAAACCACAAAGCGCGCAGCGACTCCGGCGGAGGATCTGTCGTTTCAATCCCGGGGCATGAAGGATGTATATTTCAGGACCTGATCGACGTCCTCCTCCTCCAGCTCCGGATAGGCTTCGAGGATCTCGGAGGTGGAGCGACCGGCGGCCAGCATCTTTACGATGACACTGGCCGTGATCCGCATCCCTCGAATGGTCGGCTGGCCCATGCAGACCCTCGGGTCCACCGTGATGCGGTCCAGCGGCTCCATCCCGCCTCCTCCCATCGATCCCAGGTCCCGGAAGAGCCTTGCACGGGCTGATCTTTGGGGATGTGTCCCGATTTTGTCGGGCCTGGCCGCCTTGTAGGACAACTGCGAGCAGTTGTCCTACGATGTGGGAAGCGAGGACGTGGGTCAGGGCTTCACCGTCCGGGATCCGCTCGATCGTCCGAAGGTCGGCCTCCGCCGATCTCCACCATTCCCGGGCGATCTCCCGACTCATACCACACGATCCCCCTTTCCTGAATCTCCCGGGCCATGGAGCCCCCGTTCCGGAAGAATCGCTCGCTCATCGGCCGCGTGTGCACGATCAGATCCATCGGGACGCGCAGCCGGAGGTCCCAGAGCGCCCGGGACACCCGCCGCACCAGCTCCCGCCTCTCCTCGTAGCTTTGGGGCAGAAAATCATCTTTGGTGACGATGTAGAGATCGATATCGCTGTCCTCCGTCGGGTGTCCCCAGGCGTAGCTACCGAAGAGGATCGCCCGCTCGGGATCCAGCGGCCGGAGCCGCTCCAGGATCTCTCGCTTCAGGACCTCGATCTCCACCTTCATTCCGCCCCTCTCCCGAATCGATGGAGAACCTTCTCGCTCCGCAGATCCACACGCGCCGCCAGCGCCGAAACCGCCTCCGCCCTCCCGACGTGTCTTCGATCACAGGTCCCGGAAGAGCTCCGCGACGTCCACCTCCAAGCCGGGGATCAGACGGCTGCGCACCCGTCCCGTCCCACGCGCTCCCTCTAAAAGCACCAGCCGCTCCCCCTCCAATCCATACACCTCCACCATCCGCGTCTCCGGATCCACCACCCAGTATTCTCGCACCCCTGCTCGCCCGTAGTCATAGCGCTTCTCCAGGAGATCCAGATACGCCGTCGACGGCGAAACCACCTCCACCACCAGATCCGGCGCCCCCTCGATGTGCGTCTCCCGCAGCCGGTCCGCATGCTCCCGCAACACCACCAGCAGATCCGGCTGATACACTGTGTCCTCCCCCAGCTTCACATCCAGGGGCGCGGCATATACCTCCCCCAGCCCGGGCCGGAGAACCGCTTCCACGAGATGCAGGAGCAGACGCAACGAGATCTTTTGATGTTTACGCGAAGGGGATGGGCTCGGCATGGGGACCCCCCGCACGAGGATCCAGTAGCCCGGCTGGCCCTCCGCCCACTTCCGGAAGGCCTCGTAGCGCTCAAACCGAACGCCCTCCACCGTCACCGCCCGTGCCATCTTCCCACCTCCCCTCTTCCATTCTACGCTCAGAACCTCCTCCCCTCGAACCCTTTTTCCCGGCGCCAGCGCCAGAGAGCCCGGCGGGTGCTGGCGAAGACCAGGGGGGAAGGCAACCCGTCCGGCGGAAAGAAGCCCGCCTCCAGGGCGTCATCCCCCGGCCGCAGATCCCCCGCAACCGGAACCCCCCGATACACAATGAACACCGCAGGACCCCGGGGATCCGTCGGGACGGCGAAGACGTCCAGCAGGCCGCAGATGCGGATGAGCAGCCCGGTTTCCTCCCGGCATTCCCGAATGGCCGCCGCCACCGGCCCCTCGTCGATCTCCACGAACCCGGCCGGGAGGGCCCAGCCCCCCTTGCCTGGATCGTAACGCCGGCGCACCAGCAACACCTTCCCTTCGTGCTCCACCAGCGCCCCCACCGCCACCTTGGGATCGTAGAACACGATGTAGCCGCAGGCCGGGCAGACCGGTCGCTCCCGACCGAAGAGGAACTGCTGGGTCAGGCGGGCGCCACAACGAGGGCAGAAGACAAAAGGACCGATCATCGGGAAGATCCCGCAACCAGGCCGGCTCCGGGTTTACGCAAAGCCCGTCCCCTCCTCCGGGGGGCCTCCATCGGGGGCGAAGCGGAGCACCGGGCCTTCGAGGCACAGCACCCGGCCTTCCCGCTCGCAGGATCCACACAGGCCGATGCCGCACCGCATGTAGGCCTCGTAGCTGAGCTGGGCGGGGAGGCCTCGCTCGGCCGCCAGGGCCCGCAAGGCCTCCAGCATCCCCTCCGGGCCGCATCCGTAGAGGGCATCGTAGGCCTCCTGTTCCAGGAGGCGGCGGGCGACCTCCGGGGCGCGCCCCCTCTCCCCGGCGGAGCCGTCCTCCGTGGCGACGACCACCCGGGCGCCCAGGGCGCGAAAACGCTCCCGATACAGCACGTCCGCGGCGGTGCGGGCGGCGGTGAGGGCGGTGACCTCCATGCCCCGGGCGAGGGCCTCCCGGGCCAGGAAGGCCAGCGGCGCCACCCCATATCCCCCGCCGACCAGCAGGATCCGCCGTCCCTCCAGGGTGAACCCGCGCCCCAGAGGCCCCCGGATCCACACCGGATCCCCCAGCTCCAGATAATGAAGGGCGGCGGAGAAAGGGCCCACCCGCGCCACCGTCAGCCCCACCGGGTCCGCCTCGGCCAGGCTGAAGGGCTTCTCCTCATAGCCGGGCAGCCAGACCATGACGAACTGGCCGGGCTGAGCCGGGAGCCGCAGGTCGAGGATCAGGGTCTTCACCCGCTCGCTTTCCGGGATCACCCGGACCACGCGGGCGGCCCGGGGCGGCCCCCCGGCACCGCCCATGGGGAACCGAATGGGGTTCCCCTCCCATGCCCGCTCCGAGGTCGATTCGCCTACGGGAAGGCTCATCTCCTTACGCCTCTCCGCGACGCAAGCAAGGTTCGCGGTGAAAGCCGCTCCTACAGGGTTGATCTTTGTGTAGGAGGGGCTTTCGCCCCGATCCCCCTGTCTTCGATGACACGAAGGTCGCGGCGAAAGCCGCTCCTACCAAGATCGGTTTTTGTAGGAGGGGCTTTCGCCCCGATCCCCCTGTCTTCGATGACACGAAGGTCGCGGCGAAAGCCGCTCCTACAACACGGATGCCGAAATGAATTTCGGCTTACGGGAGGGGCTTCAGCCCCGAACCCCTGTCATCGATCCTATAGGGTGGCGGCGAAAGCCGCTCCGACAAGGAGGGGGGCCATCCACGAATCCGATCCACGAACGCTTCCTTCGGAGCCTCCGCTTCTCCTCATTCGTGTATGCGTGCTCCATTCGTGGACGGCCTTTCTCCCTCGCCATAGCGAAAAAGGTCGCGGCGGAAGCCGGTTAGGAAGGGCGGAGGATGGCCGGGGTGGCGGCGACCTGTTCGGCCATGGTGCGGATGGCGGCGATCTGCTCGGCGACCTCCGCCCGCCCCTCCTCCCGCATGCGCGCCTCCATCTGCTGCAGCCACTGGAGCCACTCCGGGGTCAGGAGGCGGCGGTTGCGCTCCAGGAGCCGACGGCGCCCCTCCTCGGAGGGGGTGTTGAGCAGGGCGTTGAGCAGCCGCAGCTCGGGCGGCAGCGTCTGCTGCAGAACGGCCATCGCGATCCGCCCCAGGAGGTCCAGGGCCTGGGCCAGCCGGGTCTCCCCCTCCTCCAGAGCCGCCTGGATGTTCATCTGCAGGACATCGAAGAAGATGTCGTCCAGCTCGGCGAGGTGCTGGACCAGCCGCTCCTGCAGCTCGCGCTCGGAGGGGGCGCTCAGGAGCTCCCGGATCAGACGGGCCCGCTCCTCATATACCCGCTGGATCTCCTGATCCACCGCCTCGCGGGCCTCGAGGATCTCCCGGCGCAGGGCGATCAGGCGTTCGGCCTCCTCGGCGCGCCCGGCCTGCTCCGCCTCCTCGATCCGACGCGTCAGGTTCTGGAAGAAGCGATAGTCCAGGAAGGGACGGCCCAGGGCCACCAGGGTCCGGCGGGTCGCCTCATCCGGAGCCTCCAGCAGCGCCTCCAGCAGGGTCTCTGAGCTGGGCGCCCGGGTGAATTTCTCCACCACCTGCGTCCGAGCCCGAACCATCTGCCCATAAGGGGTGAGCTCCAGCAGGCGATCCCGGATGGCCATCAGACGCGCGAACTCCTCCGCCGAGCCCTCCTCCTGGACCGCCGCCAGGGCTTCCTGGAAGAGCCGGAAGAACTCGCCGTTCATCTTCTCGGCGTTCTCCCGGATGATCTCCTCCGCGTCTTCGATGCGCCGGGCGTTCAGGAGGCGATGCAGCAGGAGCGTCCGTTCCTCCATGGCCTTGAGGTCCTCATCTGTGTAGCCATCGGCCCGGAGGATGGCCTCCAGCATGCTCGGGATGGTGAAAAACTCCTTGGGCTGGAGCAGATAGGCCTTGCGCTTCTCCCGGGGCAACTGGCGCAACACCGTCTCCACGAGCTGCCCCACGATACGCTGGCGGTCGGTCTCCTTCAGGTCCGCCTGGATCGGGATGAAGACGAAGGCCAGCTCCTTCTCCGGGTCGTGATACAGGAAGGGCGCGGCGAAGCTCACCCGGTTGCCGCACCGGGGGCAGACGAAGGCGTTGAGACGCCCGGCCAGAAGCAACCGCTTGAGCGGAGGCTCCTCCGAAACGTCGATGATCTGACGGACCGGGACCTGCACCGGCTGACCGCAGAACGGACAGCGGATGGTCATCGGCGTGGGGGGAAAGGGCATGCCGTTCCTCCTCGCACGATCTTGGGTTCTCCACAATCCACACCGGATGCGCCGCGCGGCGTCCGTGGGTTAGATTGTAAACCCGAAGGGTCGATCCGTGAAAAGACGAGGAAGCCCTCCGCTTGCCGGAAAGGAATCAGCGGACGAGGAAGCTCGGCGTCTGCGGGCCCGATGAGGCGAGATGCGCGGCAAGCCGCGCTGGGGGCGATTGAAGGTGCTCCGGCGCGAGGCGCTCAGGGCCAGCTGGAGACCACCTGGGAATACAAAGAGGAGACCGACTGCCCGAACACGGTCAGGGCCACCAGGACGACCAGCGCAATCAACAGGATGAGCAAGCCGTATTCCACCAGCCCCTGCCCCCGCTCCCGAATCCGATTGCGCATCCGGGCTCCACTCCTGAGATCATCGGGTCCTCCCCCGGCCCTGGACCGTTCCGTCCTCGAGGCAGGGAGGCTCTGTTTCTCAGTGTAATCCAGAAGGCCGGGCCGGGCGGTAGGACCTTGGTCATGGGGGTGGCCCGCCCGGGTGCGGCCCGTCCTCCCGGATCAGGCCGGTCAGCTCGGCATAGGGGATGAACTCGAACCATCGGGCTTCCTCTGCAGACCGGGGGAGAGGGGCCGGGCGGCGGGCGGGATGAAGGCCGGCCTCCGGCGGCCAGCGCTTCTCAGAGACCGTCACCGCCCAGCAGGGCCGTCCGAACGCCCGGGCCAGCCGGGCGATGGCCCGCGTCCCTACCTTGTTGACGATCCCCTCCGCATCCCAGGCGTCGGCCCCCACCAGGACCAGATCCACCTCCGGCAGCCATTGCAGGGCCACCAGATCCGGGAGGAGGAGGGCGGAGTGACCCTGGGCGGCCACGTCCTCCGCCATCCGTCGGCCCTCCCCACCGGGTTCCGAGAAGGGGCAGATCACTTCCAGGGGATGGCCCTCCCGGGCGAGGAAGGCCAGGGCACGGAGGACGGTGCCGCTGCGGGAGTGGGTCATGATCACGCGGGCCCTATGCAGGAGGGCCGCCGCGTGCCGGGCCGCCGCCTCCTCATGGGCCTCCAGCCGCTCCCGGAAGGCCCGGGCGGCCGCGGAGAGCGCCGCTCGCGCGGCCGGAGGATCGGGGGCCTCCGCCAGCGCCCGCCGGGCGGCGGCGGCAAGATGCAGCGGCGGGGCCATATCCGGGTGCGCGGCGTGCAGGGCGGCCAGCAACGCCTCCAGCCCGGCGCGGAGGTCCTCCATCCGTTCCGCCGGGGCGGCCTGCGCCCACGCCTCCAGGATCCACGCGGCCTGATCCGCCAGGGCCATGGCCCCCGAGACCCGGTCCGCCTGATACGCCCGCAACCGCTCCTGCCAGTCCACGCCCAAGCCCTCTCCGGCGCCGGATCCTCCCCGCCTCTTAGGCGGAGTCGCGTCGGCCCCATTCTGTGGCAAAATCGAACATCGGGGGAGCGGCTTCCGCTGCGACCCGTTGCTTCTGCCGGCCGAAATCCATTTCGGCCACCCACCCCAGGAAGCCGCGACCCTTGCGTCATCGACGACCGGAGGTTCGGGGCTAAAGCCCCTCCTACAGAAACCGTCTTTTTGTAGGAGCGGCTTTAGCCGCGACCTTAGCGTCATCGAGAACCATGGGCTCGAGGTTGCCGGAGCAGCCTTCATCGCAACCCTTGCGCCATCGAAGACGGACGTTCGGGGCGAAAGCCCCTCCTACAAAAATTATCATTGCACCGTAATCCCCTGAAAGACGGAGCGCGTGATGGGATCCAACTGGCTGTTCGAATGGGGGGCGCCCTTCTACGACGCGGCGATCCGCTTCCTGGATCCGGAGCCTCTGGCCCACCATCTCGTCCTCCCGGCGGAAGGACGGCTGCTGGACCTCGGCGGGGGGACCGGTCGGGTGGCCTGGGCATTACGCGGTCAGGTCAGCGCCGCGGTGGTGGCGGACGCCGCCCAGGGGATGCTCCGGGTGGCGCGACGCCGCCCCGGGCTCCTCCCCGTGCAGGCCCTGGCCGAGCGGCTGCCCTTCCCCAATGCCTCCTTCGACCGGGTGGTCATCGTCGACGCCCTGCACCACTTCATCGACGCCGGGGCCGCCATCCGGGAGGCCGCCCGGGTGCTCCGGCCGGGCGGACGTCTGGTGATCGAGGAGCCGGACATCGGCCGGTGGCCGGTGAAAGGGATCGCCCTCCTGGAGCGGTTGCTCGGGCTGCGAAGCCGCTTCCTCCCCGGGGAGGTCATCGAAGCCCTGGCCCGCTCCTCCGATCTGCAGACCCGAATCGAGCGCGACGCCCGCTCCTTCCGCCTCTGGGTGATCGGCTGGAAGCCGCCGGAAGCGTGACGCCTTCCGCTATTGGACCCCGCCCGGCTGCTCCGGCACCGGGCTCACGGGGAGCCAGGGGGAGGCGGCACCCTCCACCTGACGCTGGGCGGCCTTGAGGGTGTTGACCAGCAACATGGCGACCGTCATGGGGCCCACCCCGCCGGGGACCGGCGTGATGGCGCCCGCAATGGGCGCCACCTCCTCGAAGGCCACGTCCCCCACCAGCCGATAACCCCGCGGATCCTGGGGGTCCGGCACCCGGTTGATCCCCACATCGATCACCACCGCCCCCGGGCGCACCATCTCCCTCCGCACCAGGCCCGGGCGCCCCACGGCGGCGATCAGCAGGTCCGCCTGCCGCGTCAGCGACGCCAGATTAGGGGTCCGGGAATGACAGAGGGTCACGGTGGCGTCCAGCCGCAACAGCAACAGCGCCATGGGAAGCCCCACGATGCGGCTGCGCCCCAGGACCACCGCGTGGCGTCCGGCGATGGGGATCCCGGCCTCCTGCAGCATGGCCAAGATCCCCAGAGGGGTGCAGGGGATGAAACAGGGATCCTTCCCCTTCAAGCCCAGCCGTCCCAGGTTCGCCGGATGGAAGCCGTCCACATCCTTCTCCGGCGGGATGGCCCCCAGGATCTCCTCCTCATCGAGGTGCGATGGGAGGGGCAGCTGGATCAGGATGCCGTGGATCTCGGGGCGGGCAGCGAGGGCCTGCACGCGCTCCCGCACCGTCTCCGGATCCACATCGGCGGGGAGATGCTCGCCGAAGGCGCGGATCCCCACCTCCGCGCACGCTTTCTGCTTGGCCTGGACGTAGGTCCGGGAGGCCGGGTGATCGCCGATGAGGACGGTGACCAGGCCAGGGACCTGCCCGGTGCGGGCCCGGAAGGCCTCCACCTGGGTTTTGACCCACGCCCGCCAGCGGGCCGCCATGGCCCGCCCGTCCAGGATGCGCGCCGCCATCCCCCGGGTCCCTCCTACCCGGAAGCTCCGCCCGGCGCGGCGCCCTCCCCGGAGGCCCGGGCGCCGGCGTCTCCCACCAGGTTCGAGAGGGGAGCCACCAGCCGGGTGAACTCCATCGGGAAGACGAACTTGGTGGCGGGGCTGGCTCCCAGGGCCTTGAGGGCCTCCAGATACTGGAGGGTCATCGTGTTGGCGTCGAGGGTGCGGGCCACGCTGAAGATCCGCTCCAGGGCCAGGGCGAACCCCTCCGCCCGCAGGATCTGGGCCTCCCGCTCCCCCTGGGCTCGCAGGATGGCGGCTTCCTTCTCCCCTTCCGCCTTCAGGATGGCCGCCTGCTTCTCGCCCTCGGCCACCTTCACTGCCGCCTCCCGCTTGCCGTCGGCCTCCGTCACCAGGGCCCGGCGGTTGCGCTCCGCCGACATCTGCCGGGTCATCGCCTCCAGCACGTCCCGGGGCGGCTGGATCTCCCGGATCTCCACGGCGGTGACCTTCACCCCCCAGCGCTCCGTCACCTCGTCCAGCTTCACCCGCAGGGCCTGGTTGATGTATTCCCGCTTGGCCAGCACGTCGTCCAGCAGGATGTCCCCGATCACCGCCCGCAACGTGGTGGTGGCGATCCCCACCGCCGCCGAGACGAAGTCCCGCACCTGCACCACGCTCTGGACCGGATCCACTACCCGCCAGTAGATCAGGAAGTCGATGCCGATGGGGGCGTTGTCCTTGGTGATGGAGGTCTGCTGGGGGATCTCGCGGAACTGCTCCCGCAGGTCCACGGTGATGGCGCGGTCCACAACGGGGATGAGGAGCACCAGGCCCGGCCCCTTGGCGCCGATGACCTTCCCCAGACGGAAGACCACCAGGCGCTGGTATTCGGGGACGATGCGGATCATGGAGCCGAGGAGGGCGAGGAGGATCAGGCCGACACAGAGCACCAGGACCAGCATGCTGATCAATGCTTCCATCGGGGCCTCCAAACGTGAAGTTCTGCCATCCGACCGCTTTACTGTATTTTACCCGGAGGCGGGGCCGGTCCGGGATTAGAATACAGATAGCCTGAACAGGAGGGGCGGGATCGGTGGGAGAATCCCTGGAGGAGATCGCCCGGGAGGTGATCGCCTGCCGGCGGTGCCCGCGGCTGGTGGCCTATCGGGAGGCGGTGGCCCGGCGCAAGCGGCGACAATTTCGGGACTGGGAATACTGGGGCCGGCCGGTCCCCGGTTTCGGCGACCCCCAGGCCCGGGTGCTGGTGGTGGGCCTGGCGCCGGCCGCCCACGGGGCGAACCGGACCGGGCGCATGTTCACCGGGGATGGCTCGGGGGATTTCCTGATCGCCGCCCTGTATCGCGCCGGCTTCGCCAACCAGCCCACCTCCACCCATCGGGAGGACGGGCTGGTCCTGCGGGACGTCTATCTCACCGCGGTGGTGCGCTGCGCACCGCCCGACAACCAGCCGTCCCCCGAGGAACGGGCGCGGTGCCGGCCGTATCTGGTGCGGGAGCTCCGGGCGCTCCCCCGCCTGCAGGTCGTGGTCACCCTGGGGCAGATCGCCACGGAGGGGTTCATACGGGCGTTGCGGGAGCTGGGTTACGAGGGGCCACGCCCGGCCTTCCGCCACGGGGCGGTGCATCCCCTGGGACCCGGGTGGCCCGTTCTGATCACCTCCTATCATCCCAGTCGCCAGAACACGCAGACCGGTCGCCTGACGTCGGAGATGTTCGATGCCGTCTGGGAGACGGTGAGACGCCTGCTGAAGGATTGAGGAGAAGAAGGCCGCGCCGCTTTCGGAGCATCCAGCGCTGGGGGAGCCGTCCATGAGCGAGCATTGGCCGCATCCGACCGGGGATGTGAGCGAGACGGCCGGCTGGTGGGTGCCGGGCCGGGATCGCACGCAGCGGATCCCACCGCGGCCGACGGCGGGAGGGCCGTCGGGAGGGCCGCCGCGTCCGCCCCGCGCCACCCCGGCGGCCTCCCGCCGCCCCTGGGGCCGGCGCATCCTCGCTGGGTTGCTGATCCTGATCCTGCTGGGCGCCGCGGGGAGCGTGGCCGCCCTGGCCGGCTACGTCTATGTGGCCATGCAGCTGCCGCCGCCGGAAACGCTCCAGGAGCGAGCCCTGAACCTCTCCACCTCGCTGGTGCTCACGGACCGCAACGGGGAGCTGATCGGGGAGATCGCCGACCCCCAGAGCGGGCGCCGCCAGCTGGTCCGCCTCTCGGAGATCTCCCCCTGGCTGATCCGGGCCACTGTGGCCACCGAGGACCCCCGGTTCTGGCAACATCCGGGGTTCGACCCCATCGCCATCGTCCGGGCGATCTACCAGGCGATCCGGGAGGGGGAGGTGGTCAGCGGCGCCAGCACCATCCCCCAGCAGCTGGTGCGCAATCTGATCATCTCCCCGGAGCGGACGCTGCGGCGCAAGATCAAGGAGGCGGTGCTGGCCGCGGAGATCACCCGCCGTTACCCCCGGGAGCAGATCCTGGAGATCTATCTCAACACCATCTACTACGGGAACCTGGCCTATGGCGTGGAGGCCGCCGCCCGCACCTACTTCGGGAAGCCGGCCAAAGACCTCACCCTGGCGGAGGCCTCCTTCCTGGCCGGGCTCCCCCAGGCCCCGGCCCTGTATGATCCCTTCACCCCGGAGGGTCGGGAGCGGGCCCTGCGGCGTCAGCGGGACGTGCTCCGGCTGATGGTGGAGGCCGGCTTCATCACCCCGGAGCAGGCAGAGGCCGCCGCCCGGGAGATGCAGGCGTATCCCTTCCAGAAGCCCCCGGCCGCCTCCCCCGCCCCTGAGGCGCCCCATTTCGCCCTCTATGTGCTGCAGTGGCTGGAACAGACCTTCGGCCTGGACCCCCAGACCCTCCACCGGGGCGGGCTGCGGGTGGAGACCACCCTGGACCTTCGCCTCCAGCGGATGGCGACCCGCGTCCTGCGGGAGCACCTGGCCAAGCTGGCCGATAAGAACGTCCACAACGGGGCCGTGGTGATCCTGGATCCCCGCACCGGTGAGATCCTGGCCATGGTGGGGAGCCCCGATTACAACGACGCCGCCCACGGCGGCCAGATCAACATGGCCATCGTCCCCCGCCAGCCGGGCTCCTCCATCAAACCGCTGACCTACCTCGTGGCCTTCGAAAAGGGGTGGACCCCCGCCACCCTGATCTGGGACGTGCCGACCCGCTTCCCGGACGGGCCGGGGCGATTCTACGAGCCGGTCAACTATGATCGCCGCTTCCACGGGCCGGTCACCGTGCGCTATGCGCTGGGGAACTCTTACAACGTCCCGGCGGTGAAGGCCCTGGCCTTCGTGGGGCTGCCGGCCTTCCTCCAGCGGGCCCGGGATCTGGGCATCACCACCCTCACCCGGCCGGATTACGGGCTTTCCCTCACCCTGGGCGGCGGCGAGGTGCCCTTGCTGGAGATGGTCGGGCTGTATGCGGCCTTCGCCAACGAAGGCCGGCGCGTGCCCCCGGTTCCGGTCCGTCGGATCACCGATGCCTTCGGCCGTGTGCTCTACGAATACACGCCGCCGCCGGGGCAGCCGGTGATGCGCCCGGAGCACGCCTATCTCATCACCCATATCCTCTCCGACAACGAGGCCCGCAAGGCCGCCTTCGGGCCCAACAGCCCGCTCAAGCTCTCACGGCCGGCGGCCGCCAAGACGGGGACCACCAACGACTTCCGGGACAACTGGACGCTGGGCTACAGCCCGGATCTGGTGGTCGGGGTCTGGGTAGGCAATGCCGACAACTCGGAGATGAAGGGGGTCACCGGCATCACCGGCGCGGCGCCGGTCTGGCATGATGTGATGGAAGAGGCCCATCGCATCCTGAACCTGCCGCCCCGGGAGTTCCGCCGGCCGCCCGGGATCATCGAGCTGGAGATCTGTCTGGATTCGGGGACGCGGCCCTCGCCCTACTGCCCTCCCGACCGGCGGCGGGTGGAGGTCTTCGCCGCCGATCAGCCCCCGCCCGGCCCGGAGCATGACCTCTGGCAGCTCGTGGTCCTGGACGGGGCCACCGGGTTGCGTTACGCCGAGGGTTGCCCAGGCCCGCCCATCGAGCGGGTGTTCTACATCGTGCCCGAGGAAGGGCGCTGGTGGGCCGAGCAGCGTCAGATCCCTCAGCCGCCCAGCGAGGTCTGCACTGCGGCCATCCCCCAGGTCATCATCCGATGGCCCAACGAAAGCACCGTGGTCCGAGGCATCGTCCCCGTGCAGGGGACGGTATGGATCCCGGACTTCGCCTACTACAATGTGGAATGGGGCATCGTGGGGGCGGACGGCGTCGCCTGGCAGTGGCTGAGCGGCCCGCATCTGGCGCCGGTCCGCGACGGCCAGATCACCGTCTGGGATACCTCCGGGCTGCCCACGGGGTGGTATGCCCTGCGGGTGACCGCCTTCAACCGCGCCGGGCAGGCCTTCGTCGGAGAGGTGCGGACCTACGTGGACAACGGGATCGTCCCCACACCCACGCCGATCCCGACCGTCACGCCTACGCCGCTCCCCACCCCGACACCGGAGGAGGCCACGCCCGCGCCGACGCCGATCCCCCTGCCGACGCTTCCGCTGACGCCGCTGCCCACCCCGTGACCGGAGTCCGGGTCGATGCAAGCCGATCCCTTGCGGTCTCGGATCGCTCCGGCGCGGCGGGCGCCCGGACCCATCGGTTGTCGGTCTGGGCGCTCACCGCCCGGCCAGAAACACCCCGGCCAGGATCAGCGCCAGGCCTGCGAGAAGCCACCCTGAGAGGGGCTCGCCGAGCCATAGCGCCCCCCAGAGCACCGCGAAGATCGGATTGAGATACACCACCAGGGAAACCCCGATCACCCCGGTCCGCTCGAGCAGCGCATAATACATCACGTAAGCGATCGCCGTGCCCAGGACCGCCAGAAGGATCAGGGCGGCGAGGGACTCAGGGGCCGGGGAGAGCGCCCACGGCCGATCCAGGAGCAGGCTCAAGGGGAGCGCCATCAATCCACCGCATCCCAGCTGCCCGATGGCCGCGTCCACCGGCGGGACCCCCCGCAGCGCCCGTCGGGCGTAGACGGTGGCTGCGGCATACGAGATGGCGGCTGCTACCACGGCCCCCTCGCTGAGCAGATGCGCATGAGCCGCCCGCCGCAGGTCCGGGAACAACAGGACCAGGATCCCCAGGAAGCCCAGGAGCAGCCCGGCCAGCTGGCGCCGCGAGGGTCGCTCCTCCCGCAACCCGATGGCCGTGAACCCGGCGGCCCAGAGGGGCATGGTGGCGATCAGCACCCCCGCCAGCCCGCTGGCGATGGTCCGCTCGCTCCAGGCGACCAGCGTGTGGGGAAGCGCGGCGTTGAAGGCCCCCATCACCAGATAGGTCCCCCAGGGCGGATCCGCCCGGGGGCCCGGACGGAGCCGTCGGAACAGCCCGAGGAGGGCGGCGGCGATCAACAGCCGTCCCGCCACGAACGTGAACGGCGGGATCGTCCGGACCCCAAGGGCGAAAAAGAGATACGAGGCCCCCCAGATGGCCCCCAGCGCCAGCAGGATCGCCATATCCCCCGCGCGCATCCCTTCCTCCCTCCCAGGATCGTCATCCGATGAGCGCACGGGACCGACGCCCATCATCCGGCTCCCTCCTCATCGGAGCTCCCGATGCTTGCCGGATCCCACACGCCCTTTGACGCCGCGCTGAAGCGCCGGTATGGTAGCCCATGTGCGCATTCGTTGGCCCGAGGAGGAGCTTCATGTCCTTTGAAACGAGAAGAGGTCGATCGCTCCCGGTCGGATGGCTCATCACGCTGGGCATCCTCACGCTGATGGGGATGGGCTTGCTGCTCCGCTCGCGACGGCCCCCGTCTCCTTCCCCCACCTTGACCGAAGGAACGCTCCCGTCCTCATCTCCGACCCTTTCCGCCACCCCTGCGCTCCGGGATCTCTGTGCCCCTGAGATGTTGCCTCGGATTCATGCTCCCCGCTTCGAAGGCCCGATCCCCTTCGAGCAGAGCGCCATCGCCTGGTTCGGGCAGGTCTCCCCCACGCGGAACTATACCGACATCCGCGTGGGCTACAACGCCCGCGAGCTCTTCATCTACCTGGCCATCTTTGACCGTCACCTCTGGTATGATGAGAACCCCACGCCGCAGACGCTGACGCAATGGGACGCCGCAACGATCCTGCTGGACACCTCCGGCGGCGATCGGCTTTCTCTTTCGTCATGGCGCTTCGTCGCCCAGCTCTACAGCGAGCCCAGCCCGTCTCGACGGAACGTCGAGCGGGGAAACGCCGAAGGCTGGAAGCCGATCCACGTTCCGTTCAACGCGGTCCCGGGCTGGCGGGGAAACGCCCTGAACGACGACCGCGAGAGCGACCAGGGCTGGGCCATGGGCTTCACCATTCCCTTTTCCAGCCTGGGCCTGACCTCCGCGCCCCCCGAGGGGACCATCTGGCGGCTGGCCGTTCGGGTTCATGACCGGGATTCCATGGAAGATCCATCCCTCGAGGAGACCTCCTGGCCGCCCTCCGCCTCGCCGGACGACCCAAGCTGCTGGGGCTTTCTGCACTTCGGCCTCCCCGCTTATCACGCCACCGCCGTCCCGACTGGTTACATCCGGATCCGCCGCCCTGTGCGGAACAGCCCCCTCGTCCCGGACGCCAACGTGGGCGGCACCACATCCAACCAGTGTCCCGGCGACGAACACTACATCTGGAACGAATGGGGGAACCGCAACGACGGCCACGCGCCCGACTTCAACATCCAGAATCAATCCGATGTCGCTGACTGGCCGTGCTTCGCTAAATATTACGTGACCTTCCCTCTGGACGCGATTCCGCGGGGGAAGACGATCATCTCGGCTACGCTCACCCTCCATCAGTTCGGCAACGCCGGGGATCCCGGACAGGCCCGGCCTTCATGGATCCAGGTGCTGATCGCCTCGGCGGATTGGGATGAGGAGACCATCACCTGGAACAACGCGCCGCTGGCATATGAGAACGTCGGCGGCGCCTGGGTGGATCCCCTTCTCGAGTGGCCGGGGTGGCCTGGCGTTCCCCGCACCTGGGATGTCTCCTATGCGGTCGCGCAGGCCTATGCGCGGGGCGAGCCGCTGCGGCTGATCCTCTACAGCGCCGATTCGGCTTATCACAGCGGCAAATATTTCGTGTCCTCCGACGCCGAAGACTGGAACACGGAGGGACGACCGCTTCTGGAGGTATGGTGGGGGGAGTCCCGTTGAGGCGGACGATCCGAAAAAAGGCACGAGCCTACATCCCCACCCGCGCGGGACCTTACAGCGGCTTGAAGGCCTCAAAAGGCTGCCGGCATGCCTCACAATAAAACAGCGCGCGGCACGAGGTGGGCCCGAAGAGGTTCTCCATCCGCGTGTTCGTGGAGCCGCAGAAGGGGCACGGCACCCCCTTCAGCAACTCCGGGGTGATCTCCCCCGCAGACGGCCGGGGCGGCGCGATCCCCAGCTCCCGAAGCGCCTGTCGTGCCCGCTCGCTCATCCGTTCCGGTGTCCACGGCGGCCGATATATCCGCCGCACCTGAACCCGCCGCGCCCCCAGGGCCTGGATGCGCTCGACGATCTCCCGCTCCATCACGTGCAGGGCCGGACACCCCACAAAGGTGGGCGCGAAGTCCACCTCCACCATGTCATCGCCCACCCGGACGTCGTAGATCAACCCCAGGTCCACCACCGAGACCGTGGGGATCTCCGGATCCTTCACCGCCTCCAGCGCGGCGAGGATCGCCTCCCGGGTCAGCCCCGGCCCGTCCGCCCGTCCGTCGTTCACCATGTCTCCCCCATCCCGGAGCGTGCGACCATCTGGAAATCCGTTAGCAGGGCCGTCAGGTGCTCCGTGTGCCGGCCGATCCGCCCACCGTAAACGGGCTCCGCCTCCGGGATCTTCAGGGAGGCCGCCTCCAGGATGGGACGCACCTCCGCCTCCCAGCGGGCCCGCAGCTCGGCCTCCGGCGGCTGGATCCCCGCCGCCACCCGCAGGTCCTCTCCGGGCGCCGGCTCGAACAGCCCCAGGGCATGCGGCCATGCCTGCTCCAGAGCCGCCTGCATCCGGCGGTGGCTCTCCTCTGTGGCATCCCCCAGCCGCAGCACCCAGGCCCGGCTGTGCATCAGATGATAGGTCTCCTCCCGGCGGACCTTCGTCGCCGCCGCCGCCAGCGGCGGATAGGCGCTGTTCATCAAGGCCTCCAGGCGGACCTTCTCCGCGTAATCGAAAAGGAACTGGCGGACCACCGTGAAGGCCCAATCCCCTCGGGGCAGCTCCACCAGGGTAGCGTTGCGGAACTCCGGGGGATCCCGGAAGTAGGCCATGCGGTCGGGGTCGGGCCACCCCAGCTCCTGCAGCAACGAATACCAGAGGACCGCATGCCCGATCTCGTCCTGGGCGATGCTGGCCATGGCGATGTCCGCCTCCAGGATGGGGGCATGGCCCACCCACTCCGCGTCCCGATGGCCCAGCAGGACCTCGTCGTCGGCCATCGCCAGAAGAAGATGCCCCACCGCCTCCCGGAGGGGATCCGGGAGCGGAACCGCTTCATTCGGCTTCAGGGAGGGACTGGCCATGGCGCTCCATCCACCTCCGCACCCGCTCCGTCACCCGGAAGCCCCGGGGCTCCCGATACTCTTTCTCCAGAGCGGAGGCGAACAGCTCCTCCGCCTCCTCAGCCCGGGAAGCGTAGATCGCTTCCGCGGGGACCACCCACAGGCTGGCGCAACGGCCCCGACGGGCGAACTGCTCTTTGGCCAGGATCAGGGCCATCTCCGGGTCAGGGGCGTGGACCGCTCCCACGTGGACGTGGGGGTCGCCCCGCTTCTCCTGGAGGAAGACCTCATAGACCGGCCACTGCGTATCGGCCATTGCCCCCTCCATTCGTCCGCTGCGCCGCCTTCGCTGTTAGAGCCTCCCGCACCCAGCGCCCCTCCTCGTGGGCCCGGCGCCGGACCGCCATCCGCTCCGCGTTGCAAGGGCCGTCGCCCTTGATCACCCGCCAGAACTCCTCCCAGTCCGGCTCGCTGAAGCGCCAGTGCCCGGTCTCGGGATCGTAGCGCAGGTTCGGATCCGGGATGGTGAGGCCCAGGCGCAGCACCATCGGCGCGTATTGATCCACGAACTCCTGCCGCAGCTGGTCATTGGTCTTCGTCTTGATGCGCCAGCGCAGCAGCGTCGGGGTGTGCACCGAGTCGCGGTCCGGCGGGCCGAAGAGCATCAGCGCCGGATACCACCAGCGGTTCACCGCCTCCTGGATCATCTGCCGCTGGGCGGGGGTGCCGGTGGCCAGGGCGACGAAGGCGTCGTAGCCTTGCTTGATGTGGAAGGATTCCTCATAGCAGATGCGCTTCATCGCCCGGGCGTAGGGGCCGTAGGAGCCCTGGGCCAGCATCAGCTGGTTGACCACCGCCGCGCCGTCGATCAGCAGCCCGATGGCCGCCACATCGGCCCAGGTGGGCGTGGGGTAGTTGAACACCACCGAATACTTGGCCTTCCCGGCCAGGAAAGCCTCGATCATCTCCTCCCGGCTGATCCCCAGGGTCTCCGCCGCCCGATACAGCAGCTGGCCGTGGCCCCCCTCGTCCTGCACCTTGGCGATGAGGATCAGCTTGCGCCGGAGGGTGGGGGCGTGCGGGATCCACTTCCCTTCGGGGAGCATCCCCACGATCTCGCTGTGGGCGTGCTGGGAGATCATCCGGATCAGCTGACGCCGGTATTCCTCCGGCATCCAGTCGGTGGGTTCGATCTTCTCCCCCCGGGCGATGCGCGCCTCGAACTCCGCCAGACGGGCCTCGTATTCCGGGCCCTCCTGGGGAGGCGGCGCCTGCTCCGGAACCGGAACCGGATGACCCTGGATGCGGTAGGTGATCATGGGCCCCTCCTTCCTTCACGGATCCGCAGACGGGGATTCCGAGCGAACCAGCCCTCGCACCGCCCAGTCGCTGAAGGCCTCCGCGATCTGATCCGGCGAGAGCGGGCCTTTCGGCTGATACCACACGGCCACCCCGTTCAAGGCGGTCAGGATGAAGCGGGTGATCAGCGGGACATCCAGGTCTGCCCGGAAGACGCCGGCCGCGATCCCCTCCCGCAGGATCTCCCGGAAGAGCGCCTCATAGGCGTCCCGGCGGGCGAGGATCTCGCTCCGGCGTTTCGGGCTCAGCGCCCGCCATTCGTGGTTGAAGACCACCGCTGCATCCTGACGCTCCGTCACCACCCGGATGTGGGCGGCCACCGCCATACGCAGCTTCTCCAGAGGAGGCCGCTCCGAGCGGACGATGGGCTCCAGGCTGGAGAGGAAGGCCTGCGCCGCCTCGTCCACGATCTCCCAGAGCAGCTCCTCCTTGGAGGTGATGTGCGCATAGAGGCTCCCTCCCTGCAGGCGGATCGCCGCCGCGATGTCCCGGATGGACGTCCCGTAGTAGCCGCGCTGGCTGAAGAGCCGCCCGGCCACCCGCAAGATCGCCCTGCGTCGATCGCTCCTGCTTCCTCGCGCCATTTTTGCTAACGAACGTTTGCTTAAATTATAGGGGGGAGAACGGATCCTGTCAAGACCCTCGCCGCAGGGGGGTGTGCCCCAAAACCGTAGGACAACTGCGAGCAGTTGTCCTATAACGCGGCGAGGCCCGACAAAATTGGGACACACCCGCCGCAGGATGCGCCCCAAGGCCGAGAGCGGGTTCGACCTCCGGGGCGCTCCGCACCCGCTTCCTCAGGAGAAAACCAACCGGGCATCGAGGCGAAAGCCCTCCTGCCGGCAGGAACAGCTTCCGCCGCGACCCATTGCTTCTGCAGGCCCAAATTCGTTTCGCCATCCACATAGTAGGCGCGGCTTTCGCCGCGACCCATCACGCCATCGAAGACGGAGGTTCGGCACGTAAGCCGAAATTCATTTCGGCATCCGTATTGTAGGAGCGGCTTTAGCCGCGACCCATTGCTTTCGCCGTGACCCTTTCCGCTATCGGAAGACCTGAGGTTCGGGGCGAAGGCCCCTCCTCCGCCCATGACGCGGCCGGCAAAGACCCACCATCGGCCGGAGGCCCATCCCGGCCGATGGCACCTAGCGGTCCCACCCGTTCACGGACCGAGGCGGGCCACCTCAACCCCCATCGCCCGGACATCGTAACCCGGCAATGCCGCCACCGCGGCCCGGAACCGGGAGTCATGCAGGAGCTCCCGGAGCGGGCGGAACCAGGGGTCCTCATACAGATCCTGGGGGATCACCAGATCATAGCGCTCCAGAGCCAGGGGGAGGAAATCCAGCCCCATCGCCGCCGCCGCCGCTCGAATCCCAAGCCCGACGTCAGCCCGGCCGCTGGCCACCGCTGCCGCCACCGCCAGATGCGTCAGCTCCTCCCGATCGTAACCCGAGATGGAGGCCGGATCGATCCCCAGGCGCTGCAGATAGTAATCCAGCAGCACCCGCGTCCCAGCGCCCCGCTGGCGGTTAACGAACCGCACGTCCGGCCGCGCCAGATCCCGGAGATCCCGGATCCCCTTCGAGTTCCCTGGGGCCACCATCAGGCCCTGCTCGCGGTGGGCCAGGGTGACCACCACCACGGGCACGCCGGCCAGGTAGCGGCGAACATAAGGGAGGTTGTATTCGCCGCTCTCGGGATCCAGGAGATGGGTGCCCGCGAGATGACACTCCCCCCGCCGCAGGGCGATCAGCCCGCCCAGGCTGCCGGCGTTCGCGCTCCGCAGCCGCCGTCCCGGCCAGCGCTCCGCCAGGAACTGAGCCATCAGATCCAGCGCCATGTCATGGCTGCCGATGGCCAAAATCGTCCCCTCGATCGCCTCCGGATCCGTATACAGCTCCACCGCCACCGTCTCCCCCTGGTCATAGCCCTCCACGAAGCGGGGGATCCGCAGGATCCCATCCGCCCGCACCAGGGAGGAGAGCACCCCCGCCCCTCGGGAAAGCGGGGCGGCCACATAGCGTCCCCCGACCCGCCCCACCGTCACCCGCACCCACTCCTCATCGCCAAGCGGGGAAAGGAGCTTGCGGGTGAGCACAGCGTCCAGGCGCGGCCGCCGGCGCGGCGGAAGGCCCAGCCAGCGCGCCAGCAACGGCTCCACGAAGATCTCCCCGGTGAGGGCCGCGGAGACCGGGAAGCCGGGGACGCCGATGACCGGGACCGAACGCCCATCCACCCGGAGGATCCCCAAGATCACGGGATGGCCGGGGCGCACCGCCACCCCATGGACCAGCAGCGTCCCGAGGGTGGAGACCACCCGCGCGGTGAAATCCTCGCTGCCCGCCGAGGAGCCGGCGTTGATGAGAACCAGGTCATGGGTCCGCGCGGCCTCCCGCGTGGCCTCCAGCAGGCGCTCGAAATCATCGGGGACGATGGGGAAACGCGTGGGGAGCCCACCCCACTCCCGGACCTGGGCCGCCAGCACCAGCGAGTTGAACTCGATGAGCTCCCCGGGACGCACCCCGCGGGCCGCCGCTTCCTCCGGAGGGATGAGCTCCGTTCCGGTCGGGAGGATGGCCACCCGCGGCTGCCGGCGCACCGGCACGGTCGCATATCCGCACGCCGCGATCACCCCGAGGTCCACCGGCCGCAGGCGGTGATTGGCCGGCAACACCAGCTCGGCCGCTGCGATGTCCTCCGCCACCGGGCGGACGTTGGCCCAGGGGGGGACCGGCTGGTAGAGGGTGATCCGGGTGGACCGCTCCGGGGCTTCCCCATCGAACTGCACCTGCTCCACCGGGACCACCGCGTCCGCCCATGGGGGGAGGGGATCGCCGGTGTCCACATAGCAGGCACCGATGCCGTCCGGACCGGGCGGGACGGGAAGCACGCGGGGCTGGGTCTCGGTGGCCCCCACGGTATCCCGAGCCCGCACGGCGAAGCCGTCCATCGCCGCCGCCGCATAGGGTGGGACGGAGAGGCGCGCCCAGATGGGCTCCGCGGTCACCCGGCCCAGGGCCTGCTCCAGCGGCACCCACTCTCCGGGAAAGGGAGCGTCGAGGCCTGCTTCCGTGAGGGCCCGCGTGAAACGGGTCCACGCTTCCTCCAGGGGCACATCTTCCAGATAGATCCGGCGTCCCATCGGTGAAACTCCCAGGTGGCAGATCCGAAGGCCTCGCTTCCACCAGCCTTCCGATCCCATCCCTGATCACCCTGTGTCATTCTAACAGGTTTCCTTCCCTTGATGGACTTTAAAAGACGCCTGCGGACAGACGGGGGTTCTCCGCACCGGCCGGGATAGCGATCGAAATGAATTTCGATTTGCAAGCTGACGGCTCAGAGGCCGGGCTCTTCCCCCTGTGCGCCCTCTGGATTCGCGAGGGGCCGCGTGGCGCGGCGTTCGTTCTAAAAAAACGACGGCCCCACCTTTCGGCAGGGCCGTCGCGACCGGATGCCCGGTTCAGGAGATCAGGCGGAGAGGCGGGTCACGTCGTAGGCCTGGGGGCCCTTGGCGGTCTGCCGGACGCTGAACTCCACCCGGTCCCCCTCCTCGAGGTTCCGGAAGCCATCCCCGGCGATCCCGGAGTAGTGGACGAAGATGTCCTTCTCTCCCTGATCGGGGCGGATGAAGCCATACCCCTTGATCCGGTTGAACCAGCGGACGGTTCCCTTCATGCGTGCTTCAGACATCGGACGAACTCCTTACGTAAAGGTTAGGACGAAGCCGGAGCCCAGGCTTCCGTTGTTCTGGAAGGGCTCGAGGACGGACCGTGGGGATGGGCCAGGGGCCGATCTCCGGGTCAACAAAAAACCGCCGGGCGTCTCGGGCGACCCGGCGGTCTGGCCTTCGACTTCCCTTCCGCGTGTGCTCCTCACGCACCCTCATTCTACCAGATTTCCCCCTCTTGTCAAATCCGGGTTTAGCGGGAAATCGCGGATGCGGAGCCCCGAGCGCGGCGCACCGATCTCAGCGGCCGGAGGATTCCCCGAGCAGGGCCCACACCGCTCGATCCAGCCGACCGTTGCTCACCACCGCCCCCGCATCCCGGAACGTCCAGGGAGAGCCATCCGGGCGATTCATCTGTCCCCCCGCCTCCCGGACCAGCACGGCGGCGGCGGCCACGTCCCATGGCTGCAGCGCCAGGTGGAAATACAGATCCAGCCAGCCCGCGGCCACGTAGGCCATCCCCAGGGCGGCGGATCCGATGGCCCGCACGGTCTGGCAACGCACCGCCAGGTAGCTCAGCCAGGCCAGGACCTGCTCCCGCGTCTCGTTGCGATGCCCCCAGTCCAGCCCGATCAACGCCTGCTCCAGGCGCTCCGTCTCGCTGACCCGGATGGGCCTGCCGTTCAGGAAAGCGCCCCGGCCCCGGGCGGCTGTGAACAACATATCCTGGAGGGGCGCGTAGATCACCCCGACCACCGGCTCCCCTTCCACCAGCAGGCCGATGGAGACGGCGAAATATGGCAGGCGCCGGGCGAAGTTCGTCGTCCCATCCAGAGGATCCACCACCCAGACGATGCCCTGGGCCATCGCCTCCCGCGCTTCCTCCTGGGACGTGCCCTCTTCCCCCAGCACACGATGGGCGGGATCGTGGCGCCGGATCACCGCCACGACGGCCTCCTGAGCGGCCAGGTCCGCCGCGGTCACCCAATCCCGGAACCCTTTCTCGTGCACCTGGCGCGGCATCGGCCAGTGGGCGCGGAGGACCGCACCTCCTGCCAGGGCGGCCTCGATCGCCGTCAGCAGCCAGACCTCCAGATGGGCGCCCGATGGGCTCATGGTCTCCTCCCGCTTATGGGCTCCGCAATCGATCCAGGAGGATCGAAACGGCCGTCCCGCTCTCGAGAAGGCGGAGCGCTTCCTCCAGACGAGGGGCCGCAGGACGCTGATCCGCGGGCTCCTCCTGGTAACCTTCCAGCACCCATTTCATCAGCTGACCCAGGAGGCTGTCCGGGCCGGCGAGCTGCTGGAGGCGAACGGCCGCCGTCCGGCGAACCGGAAGGGCCTGCGCCTCCTGCGCCCAGCGGACCTGCACCTCCGGATCCAGGGTCCAGCGGATGAAGGACCACGCGGCGGCCTGCTGGCCTGGATCCGTCGCGGCGATCGCCAGATCCCAGCCCCATCCCGGCAGGATCGGACGGCCGCGCATCCCGGGATCCGGCAGCGGGGCGAGGGCCGGGCGGAAGCGCAGGCGCCCGGCCTCGCTCTCCCGTTCCAGCGTGAAGAGCCAGCGGCTGGAGCCGAAGAGGAGGACCGTTTCGCCCTCCAGGAAGGCCCGCAGCGCCTGCGGGGGATCCGCCAGGCGGGCGCAGCCCACCCGGAGCATTCCCTGCACCGCCCCCAGCAGCGCCTGGGCCTCGGCCTCGGAGCGCCCGGCCAGCCACCCCTGAAGCGTCCAGGCTGCCCGTGGCGCCATCCAGCCCGCGGTGTCCGGGATCCCATCGCCGTTCAGATCCAGCGCGCCCCGCAGGCAGACCTGGCGGATCGCCTCCCAGTCCCCCGGGGGTTGCTCCAGGCCGGACTCCAGCAAGCGATCGATGTCCGCGTAGAGCACCAGCCCTTCCCGAAGGAAAGGGAGGGAGCCCGCCGTCGTGGGGGGCAACAGATCCTGGCGCTCCGCCGCAGAAAGGCCGCGGACCGGATCCTCCATCCAGGGCCTCAAGGGAGTCAGCCGGCCGGCCTGCACGAGGGCAGGGACCGCCTCGGAGGGGATCAGCACGAGATCAGGCCCGCGCTCCGAGGGCTGATGGAGACGATGGAGCAGCTCGGAGGAGCCGGGGAAGGTTTCGATGTAAATCGCCACGTCCGGATGCCGGGCCATAAAGGCCTCGGTCAGCCGAGCCAGGGCAGCCCCCCGTTCGGGATCCAGGGCGTGCCAGAGGACGAGCAGACGGGCCGGCCTCCCCAGCGGGGCGCAGGCCGCTGCGGCCATCAGGGCGAGAAGCCCCACTCCCTGTGTCCAGCGCATCCCTCCTCGCTCCTCACGAGCCTAAAATAGGGATGACCATCCGGATTTTACTTCACGCCGCTATCCCATCCCGGGAGCCAGACAGATGAGCACCCTGAAGGTGGGACTGGCCCAGATCTATCCTCGCCTGGGGGATCTGGAGGCGAACCTGGAGAAGCATCTGGAGTTCATCGAGGAGGCGGCGGCGCGGGGCGCCGACCTCGTCGTGTTCCCCGAGCTCTCCCTCACGGGCTACGTGCTGCAGGACCTGACCTACGAGGTGGCCATCCGGCCGGAGCCGGATCATCCGATCCTCCGCCCGCTGCTGGACGCCAGCCGGCGGGTGGATCTGGTGGTGGGGTTTGTGGAGATCGATGAACGGGGACGCTACTATACCGCGGGGGCCTATCTCTCCGGGGGGCAGATGGTCCATCGTCATCGCAAGGTGTATCTGCCCACCTACGGGATGTTCGACGAAGGCCGGGACATGGCCCCCGGCGACCGAGTCCGCGCCTTCCGCACCCGGTTCGGCCGTTTCGGCCTGCTGATCTGTGAGGATTTCTGGCATGTCAGCCCTCCCTACCTGCTGTGGCTGGACGGGGCGGAAGTGTTGATCTTCACCTCCGCCAGCCCCGGGCGCGGCCTGGGGATCCCCGGGAAGCTGGGAAGCGCGCGCTGGGTGGAGCTGGTCAATCAGGCCTACGCCAGCCTCTTCACCGTGTTCGTCATCCATGTCAACCGCGCCGGCTTCGAGGACGGTCAGAACTTCTGGGGCGGGTCGACCATCTTCGACCCCAACGGGGATCTGGTCGTCCAGGGTCCTTATTTCGACGAGGCGCTGATCCTGGCCTCCATCGATCTGGATCAGATCCGGCGGACGCGGATCCGCCTGCCGCTGGTGCGCGACGAACGCCCGGATCTGGTCCTCCGGGAGCTGCGGCGAATCCTCGGATCGTCCGCCCCGGAGGCGCGGGATCCCTGACCGTGCGAACAGAGAAGGGGCGGGCAGGAGGACATGGCGCTCCTGCCCGCCCCCGGAGCTTCGCCATTCGGATCCGCCATTGCGCTTCAGCGCTTGGGCGACTGCGGGGCCTTGCGCGCCCGCTTGAGGCCCGGCTTCTTGCGCTCTTTCTCCCGCGGATCGCGGGTCAGCATGCCATGTTGCTTGAGCAACGGCCGCAGGCTCGGATCGATGGCGAGCAGCGCGCGGGCCAATCCCAAACGGACCGCCCCGGCCTGCCCGGTGAGGCCACCCCCCTCCACCTTCACCGTCACGTCCAGCTTCCCCTCCAGCCCGACCAGACGCAATGGCTCGAACAGATGGTGGAGATCCTGAGGGCGCACGAAGTAGTCCTGGACCGGCTTGTTGTTGACAATGAAGACGCCGGTCCCGCCTGTATACAGCCGGACCCGGGCCACGGCCCGCTTGCGCCGGCCCACGCCTTCGACATACGGTCGGCCTTTGAAGGCCTCAAAGGTGATCCCTTCCATCGCCACAGCCATCCCGGCTCCTTTCCTCCATGGAGTTCAGGGGAAAGGGGGCTACGCGCCCCCCTGTCCGGATCGACTCACAGCGGAAGCGGCTTGGGCTGCTGGGCCTGGTGCGGATGCTCCGGCCCGGCATAAACCTTTAACTTCTTGAGCATGCGCCGTCCCAGCCGGTTCTTGGGCAGCATCCCCCAGACGGCCTTCTGGATCACCCGCTCCGGATGCGTCTGCAGCATCCGGCGCAGCGGGATCTCCTTCAAGCCGCCGGGATACCCGCTGTGGCGGTAGTAGATTTTCTGATCGAGGTGCCGCGGGTGAACGGCCACCTTCTCCGCGTTGATGACAATCACATAATCCCCGCAATCCTGGGAGGGGTCGAAATACGGCTTGTGCTTGCCACGCAGGATCTGAGCGATCCGGCTGGCCAGCCGTCCCAGGTTCTGGCCTGTGGCGTCGACGATCCACCACTCGGCTCGGATGTCCGCGGGTTTGGTCACATAGGTTTTCACGGTCCTCCCTCCACCGCATCGGGTCAGGTTTCCGGATCTTCACGTCCGCCCGATCGGGGACTCCCACCCTCCATCCAGTGGGGCAGGAAGTCCGGCGCCGGCGGGATAGCGATCCGATCGTAGCGTGCCCCGACGAAATACAAGCCGTGGGCAGGGGCGGGGGCGTCCGCCGGGTAGGCCTCCGGGTGCTCCAGGTAGAACCCTGCCGCCTCCGGAGGGCGATCGCCTCGCCCCACCGCCACCAGCACAGCAGCCATGATCCGAACCATATGATAAAGGAAAGCGTCTGCCTCGATCTCGAAGAACACCCAGTTCCCGTTGGCCTCCACCTGCGCCCGGCGGACCTCCCGCACCGTGTTCTGGCCGCGAGGGGGGCGGCCGAAGGCGCCGAAATCGTGGCGGCCCACCCAGGCGGCGGCTGCCTGCTGCATCGCCTCCAGGCGGAGCGGGCGCGGCACATGCCACGCCAGGTATCGCCCGAAGGGATCCCGCCAGGGCCCGGTGTAGATCACGTAACGGTAGGCCCGCGACCGCGCCTCCCGGCGGGGGTGGAAGTCCGGCGGCGCCTCCCCCAGAGCCCAGACCACAATGTCCGCCGGCAGGACGGCGTTCAGGGCTCGCTGGAGATCCGCCAGGGAGTGGCGCCAGGTCACATCAAAGGCCACCACCTGACCCAACGCATGCACCCCGGCGTCCGTGCGGCCCGCCCCCCGCACCCGGACCGGGACTCCGGTCAGGCGGGCGAGGGCGGCCTCCAGAGTCCCCTGGACGGTCGGCTCATGAGAAGGGGCCAGCCGCTGGAACCCTCGATAGGCTGTGCCGACATATGCGATGGCCGCCCAGACCCGCATCCGCTCCTGCTCGCCCGGCCTGCACGGGCCGCCGGCTTAATCCTGGACCAGCTCCAGGCGCGCCATCGGCGCGGCGTCCCCCCGGCGGAATCCCAGTTTGTAAATCCGGGTGTAGCCCCCGTTCCGATCCCGGTAACGGGGCGCGATCTCATCGAAGAGCTTCTTCACCACTTCCCGGCCGTAGAGCCGGGCCGCTGCCAGCCGACGCGCAGCCACCTGCCGGGAGGGATCCTCCAGGGCTTTCTTGGCCAGCGTGATCAGTTTCTCCGCGTAGGCCTGCACGAACTCCGCCTTGGCCTCCGTGGTCTCGATCGCCCCGTGCAGGAAGAGCTGCGTGGCCAGGTTACGGGCCAAGGCTTCGCGATGATCCTTGTCCCGGCTTAACGTCTTCCCGGCAACTCGATGGCGCATGCTCAGGCCTCCTCGATCTCCTCCTCAGGCTGGGCCAGGTCCTCGGGCTTCAGGAACCCCCGCTCGATCAGCCGTTCGCGCAGCTCCTCCAGGGATTTGGCGCCGAAGTTGCGGACCGAGAGCAGGGCTTCCTCCCCGCGATACAGGAGCTCCAGGACCTGGCCGACGTTGGTGATGCCGGCCCGCCGCAACGGGTTGATCACCCGGGCGCTCAGCTCCAGGCTTTCCAGCGAGGTCTCATAAGCCTGGGGCGGGATCATCGCCCGCACCGGAGCGGGCACCACTTCCTGCTCCTCCGGGGCCACGAACTCGGAGATCAGGGAGAAATGCTGCATCAGCAGGCGAGCGGCCTCGATCAACGCCTCCTTTGGCCCCATCGTCCCATCCGTCCAGATCTCCATCACCAGGCGATCGTAGTTCGTCCGCTGTCCCACCCGGGCCCGGTCGATCTCGAAGGTGCACCGGCGGACGGGGCTAAAGATGGCGTCCACGGGGATCTCCCCGATGGGCAGGCGGCCGCGCTCCTCGGCCGGGGAATATCCCCGCCCCCGCTCCACCGTCATCTCGATCTCCAGACGGGTCCGCTCGTCGTCCACCGTGAACAGGTAGAGATCGGGGTTGACGATCTCCACCTCGGGCGGGCACTGGATGTCGGCCGCCGTGACCACGCCCTCGCCGGCCACTTCCAGCCGCAGGCGGGCCGGCCCGTCGCCGTAGAGCTTCATCCGGAGCTGCTTGATGTTCAGGATGATCTGGATGACGTCCTCCCGGACGCCCGGGATGGTCGAGAACTCGTGGGGCACATCGGTGATCCGGATGCTGGTCACCGCAGCGCCCGGCAACGAGCTCAACAGCACCCGCCGGAGGGCGTTCCCGATGGTCACCCCATAGCCCTGCTCCAGCGGGCTGATCACAAAGCGCCCGTATGCCTGCGTCAGGATCTCCGCCTCCACTTTAGGCAGAACCAGCGTGACACCCGCCACAAAGGCCTCCTTTTCCGAATCGGGAACGGAACGGGGGGCGCCTGTGAGCCCTTCCCTCCCCCATCATCCCCCAGCGAAGGGAAGGGCCAAGCGGCCGCCCCGGTTTAACGGGAGTAGAACTCCACGATGAGATGCTCCTGAACCCGCGTGTCGATCTCCTCCCGGACCGGCAAGCGCAGCACCTGTCCGGAGAGATCTTGCGGGTTGAGCTGCAACCAGGGAGGTGGCCGATGGCCTTCCAGCCGTTCCGCGAGGGCCTTGAAATACTCTTTCTCTCGGCTGCTCTCCCGGACCCGGATGATATCGCCGGGTTTGACCTGGTAGGAAGGGATGTCCACCTTGCGTCCGTTGACCTCGAAGTGGCCGTGGCGGACCAGCTGCCGGGCCTGGGCCCGGGAGCTGGCGAACCCCAGCCGGTAGACCACGTTATCCAGTCGGCGTTCCAGCAGGATCAGCAACAGGGCGCCGGTCATCCCCCGGGCCCGCTGGGCGATCTCAAAATAACGCCGGAACTGCCGCTCCAGCACCCCATAGATGCGCCGCAGCTTCTGCTTCTCCCGAAGCTGCAGCCCGTAATCCGAAGGGCGGCTGCGCCGGAACTGCAGCTCCCGGCCGTGCTGCCCGGGCGGATAGTTCCGTCGCTCAATGGCGCACTTGGGCGTGAAGCAGCGCTCTCCCTTCAGATAGAGCTTCTCGCCTTCCCGCCGGCACAATCGGCATACCGGTCCGATGTAACGTGCCATTCCCTCCTCCTCACAGGATCTGCGCAGACGATCGAAGGCGCGCGGTTCGGCCCATCGGCCTGAAAGGGGAAGACCTCACACCCGCCGCTTGGAGGGCGGCTTGCACCCGTTGTGGGGGATCGGTGTGACGTCGGTGATGGAACGGATCTTCAACCCCATCGCGTGCAGGGCCCGCAGTGCCGCCTCCCGCCCGGGGCCGGGCCCGTTGATGAAGACGTCGATCTCCCGCACCCCCATGTCCATCGCCTTGCGGGCGGCCTGTTCCGCCGCCAGGCGGGCCGCATAGGGAGTGCTCTTCTTGGAACCCTTGTAGCCGATGGTCCCCCCGCTGGCCCACGTTAAGGTATCTCCGTTGGGATCCGTCACCGTGACGATGGTGTTGTTGAACGTGGCGTGGATGTAAACGTGCGCCCGCGTCACGTTCCGGCGGGCCTTACGACCGCTCCGCGAACCTCGCGCCATCGATCCCTCCTCAGGCAATGTGGATCGCCCGGGGAGAGGCAAAGAGCCTCCCCGCCATCTTCACCCCAGCCATCCGGATGATCTCCCCCATCGCCCCGGGCTTGGGCGGCGACGGGGAAAGGGATGGCTTACTTCTTCTTGGCGCCGCGCTTGCGGCCGCGGCCGGGCACCGTCTTCCGCGGACCCTTCCGGGTCCGGGCGTTCGTCCGGGTCCGCTGGCCGCGCACCGGCAGGTTCATTTTGTGCCGCAGCCCCCGGTAGCACCCGATGTCGATCAGGCGCTTGATGTTCATGGCGATCTCGCGTCGCAGATCGCCCTCCACCTTATAGTTCCGCTCGATGGTCTCGCGAAGGATGTTCACCTCGCTCTCCGTCAGATCCTTCACCCGCTTATCCGGGTTCACCCCGGTCTGCTGAAGGATCCGCTTGGCCAGCGAGCGACCGATCCCGAAAATGTAGGTGAGGGCGATCTCCACCCGTTTATCCCGGGGCAACTCCACGCCTGCGATCCGTGCCATCGCGCATCTCCTCCCTGAACGCTGTCCCGGCGATCCCGATTCAGTCCTCCCCCAAAGTGGCCGGGCGATCCCGGCTCACCCCTGGCGCTGCTTGTGCTTGGGGTTCTCGCAGATCACCCGTACCACTCCTTTGCGCCGCACGATCTTGCACTTCGGGCATCGCCGGCGCACCGAAGGTGTGACCTTCATCGCGCCCTCCTGAAGGACCTGAATGTGTCGGCAGCAAGCGGCGATCTTTTATTTTACCGGAACATGCGGAACTTCTCCAGTTCCGGACGGATCTCGGAGCCCGACAGCGGCTGAACCGGCCTCAGGAGGCGAGCCGGGGATCATCCTCCAGGGCGGTGAGGATGATGGGATCCCCCTCCGTGATCGCCACGGTGTGCTCAAAGTGAGCCGTCAGGCTTCCGTCCAGGGTGACCACAGTCCATCCGTCCTCCAGGATGCGGGTCCGCCAGTCCCCCATGATCACCATCGGCTCGATGGCCAGGGTCATCCCGGGTCGCAGGGGAAGGCCCCGCCCGGGGCGCCCCCGGTTTACGAAAGAGGGGGCCTCGTGAAGGGCCCGCCCGACCCCGTGGCTGACGAACTCCCGGGCCACCTGGAAACCCTGGGATTCCACGGTATGCTGGATGGCCCACTGGATGTCGCCCAGGCGACGGCCCGCCCGGGCCTGGGCGATGGCCGCCCACAGGGCCGCCTGGGTGACCTCGATCAGGCGCCGGGCCTCCGGGGAGATCTCCCCGACGGGGAGGGTGATCGCCCCGTCGGCGAAGTATCCCCGGAAGTTCACCCCCACATCGATGCTGATGATATCGCCTTCCCGGAGGCGATAGGGCCCGGGGATCCCGTGCACCAGCACGTGGTTGACGGAAGTGCACAGGGTGGCCGGATAGGGCGGTCCGCCTTCGTCCTTCATGCTGGGATACCCCTTGAAGGCCGGGATCCCGCCCCGCCGGCGGATGTAATCCTCCGCCCACCGATCGAGCTCCGCGGTGGTCACGCCGGGCTGGACCAGGGTGCGCATGGCCTCCAGGACCTCGGCCACGATGCGGCCGGCCTCCCGCATCATCCGGATTTCCTGCCACGTCTTGAGCCGGATCCCTTCGGCCGGACGACGCGTTCGAGGGACCACCCAGGGGCTCATGGATCCGCCGTCCTCCGGATCTCGATGGCCTGGAGGAGGGCCGCGGTTACCTCCGGGATCGGTTGCTCCCCATCGATCTCCACCAGGAGCCCCCGGTCCCGGTAGAACGAGACCAGCGGCGCCGTCTGCTCCTGATAGACCTGGATCCGCCGGCGCTGGACCTCCTCGGTGTCGTCCTCGCGCTGGTAAAGGGTCCCTCCGTCCAGATCGCATCGACCGGGGATGCGAGGAGGATTGAACTCGATGTGATAGACCGCCCCACAGGTCCGGCATGTCCAGCGGCCGGCCAGGCGGCGGAGCAGCAGTTCCTCTCGCACCCGGATATAGAGCACGGCAACCAGGGAGCGCCCCATCTCGGAGAGCATCTCATCCAGCGCCCGGGCCTGGGCAGGCGTGCGAGGGAACCCATCCAGGATCACGCCGTCCCGGCAGTCCGGCTGCTCCAGCCGCTCCCGGATCATGCCGATGGTCACATCATCCGGAACCAGCTCCCCCCGATCCATATACTGGCGGGCCAGCTGCCCGAGAGGGGTCTGACGATGCAAGTGATCCCGGAAGAGATCCCCGCTGGCCACATGGGGGATGCCCAGGCGCTGGCTGAGGATCTTGGCCTGCGTCCCCTTCCCCGCCCCTGGGGGTCCCATCAGGATCAGATCGAGCGGCATGGGATCCTTACCCCCTCAGCGGATGAAGCCCTCGTAGTGACGCATCACCAGTTGCGCCTCCAGCTGGCGCATCGTGTCCAGGACCACGCCCACCACGATGAGGAGAGCGGCGCTGCTGAAGAGCAGCACATTGGTCTGGAGCACGGCCCGCACCGGCCAGGGCAGGATGGCCAGGATCCCCAGGAACAGCGCCCCCACCAGGGTGATCCGCCGGGAGATCCGGTTGATATACTGCTCGGTGGCCTTCCCCGGCCGGATCCCCGGGATGAATCCGCCCTGCTTCTGAAGGGTGTCAGCCAGGTTCATCTGCTGCAACATCACATCCGTGTAGAAATAGGTGAAGGCCACCACGGTGATGAAATACATCGGCCAGTAGATATCGCTGAATCCGGAGAAGACGCTCACGATGGTGTTGGCGATGCTCGCCACAATGGCGTTGCTGGAATACTGGAAGAACTGGGCGATGATGGCCGGGAAAGCCAGGACGGACTGGGCGAGGATGAGGGGGATCATCCCCGCCATGTTCACCCGGAGGGGGATGTAGGTGCTGCCGCCCCCGTAGATCCGATGGCCCCGCACCCGGCGTCCATACTGAACCGGGATCCGCCGCTGGCCTTCCTGGATGAAGACGATGGCCGCGACGGTGATCACGGTCAGGGCCAGGAACACCAGGATGCCCAGGGTGCCGTTGCTGGTCCAGATCTGGGCCAAGTTGTAGGGGGCTCGGGCCACGATCCCCCCGAAGATGATCAGGGAGAGCCCGTTGCCGATCCCTTGTTCGGTGATCAGCTGGCCCAGCCAGATAGCGAACATGGTGCCGGCCGTCATCGTCAGGATCACCGTCAGGGTCGGCAGCAGTTGATGGGGAGCGAAGCCGAAGTTGGGCAGCACCGCCCGGCCGGGGGCGCTGAGCAGGTTCGCCTGACCGATGGCGTAGAGGGCGGCCAGGGGGACGGTCAGGAAATACGTGTATTGCTCGAGCTTGCGCCGGCCTTCGGATCCGCCCTCTTTCACCAGCCGCTCCAGCTGCGGCACGACGGGCACCAGCAACTGCAGGATGATGGAGGCGGTGACGTAGGGATACACGCCCATGGCCATAATGGAGAAGTTCGCGATGGCCCCGCCGGAGAGCAGATCCAGGATGATATAAAGCTGCCCGGCGGCGGTGGTGCCCTGGAGCAGCTGCTGCAGAGCGGCGCGGTCCACGCCGGGCACCGGGATGTGGGCGGCCAGGCGGTAGATGGCCAGGATCAGCAGCGTATAGAGGATCTTCCGCCGCAGATCCGGCAGATGCCAGGCGTTGCGCAGGGCGTCCAGCATACGGCCTCCTCGGTCTCCCTTAGCGAGGGATCACCACCGCCTGGCCGCCGGCGGCCTCGATCTTCGCTCGCGCCGAGGCGGAGAAGCGATGGGCCTTGACCACCAGCGGGCGATCCACCTCCCCATCTCCGAGGATCACCACCGGCTCCTCCGGATCCCGGAGCAGGCCGGCCTGGGCCAGGGTGAGGGGGGTGATCTCGCTATGGGGCGGGAAACGGTTCAGCTGGCCCACGTTGACCGGCTGGTAGATCACCTTCTCCACCAGGGTGAAGCCCTCCCCCCGCGCTTTGGGCAGGCGGCGGACGAGGGGGGTGCGGCCGCCCTCAAAATAAGGCGGCATCTTGCGATCGCCGGAGCGGGATTTCTGGCCCTTGCGCCCCCGCCCGGCGTAGGTGCCGTGGCCCGAGCCCAGACCGCGGCCTACCCGCTTGCGCGCTTTCTTCGACCCCGGTGCCGGCTTCAGTTCATGCAGCTTCACGCTCCACCTCCTCCACCTGAACCAGATGGCTCACCTTGGCCACCATCCCCCGCACCACCGGGGTGTCCGGCCACTCCACCACATCGTTTAGATGGCGCAACCCCAGGGTGCGCAGGGTGCGGCGCTGACGCTGGGAATACCCGATGGGGCTTTTCACCAGCGTGATGCGCAAACAGCGGGTCCCTTCAGCCTTCATGGCGCCTCCGGCTCCACGGTGGCATCACTTCCTCAACCGGCTTCCCTCGGATTTGGGCCACCTCCTCCGGGGAGCGGAGCATCTCCAGCCCTTTCATCGCAGCGTAGACCACGTTGACCGGGTTGGTGCTCCCCAGGATCTTGGTCAGCACGTCCCGGATCCCGGCGGCCTCCAGGACGGCGCGGACCCCGCCGGCGGCGATCACGCCGGTGCCCGGCGAGGCGGGTCGCAGGATCAAGCGGGTGGCCCCGAACTTGACCTCCACCGGATGGGGGATCGTGGTCCCCAGCAGGGCGATCTTCTTCATGTTTCGGCGGGCTCGCTCGGTGGCCTTGCGCATGGCCTCCGGGACGGCGCGGGCTTTGCCGATTCCTACTCCCACCCGTCCATTGCGATCGCCGACCACAGCGACCACCCGGAAGGAGAAGGAACGACCCCCCTTGTGGACCTTCGCCACCCGGGCGATGTCCACGATGCGCTCCTCGTATTCCACCGTCGGGACTTCCTGGATCTCCGCCATTGTCACCTCGCCCCGTTAGAACTCCAGTCCGGCCTCACGGGCGGCGTCGGCCAGGGCCTTCACCCGGCCGTGGTATTTATAGCCGCCGCGGTCGAACACCACCTTGCGGATCCCCTTCGCCAGGGCCCGCTGGGCGATCAGGCGGCCCACCAAGCGAGCCTTCTCCGTCTTGGTCAACCCATCCAGCTGGCCCCGCAGCTCGGGATCCAGCGTGGAGGCCGCAGCCAGGGTGATCCCCCGTGTGTCGTCGATGATCTGGGCGTAGATGTGTTTCAGGCTCCGGAAGACCGAAAGCCGCGGCCGCTCCGGCGTGCCGAAGACCTTTTTGCGGACCCGTAGATGCCGTCGACGGCGTCCTTCGTCTCGTGGATGCTCCCAGCTCATCCGCTGCTCCTCCATAGGGCCAGGATTCCATCCCTGAGCCCGAGGATATTACTTGGCCTTGCCGGCCTTCCCGGCCTTGCGCCGGATCGGCTCGTCCTCCCAGTGATCGCCCTTCCAGTATGTGTAGCGGATCCCCTTGCCCTTGTAGGGCTCGGGCGGACGCAGGGCCCGGATCTTGGCGGCCACCTGGCCCACCTGCTGCTTATCGATTCCGGAGACGGTGATGATGCGATCGCGGGTGTTCACCTCGAAGGTGATCCCCTCCGGCGGCTCCACAATGATGGGGTGGGAATATCCCAGATAGAGCACGATGGCCTTGCCCATGGGCTCAGCCCGGTAGCCCACCCCTTCGATGCGCAGGTGCTGCTGAAAACCCTGAGTGACGCCGGTGACCATGTTTGCCAGCAGGGCCCGGGTCAAGCCATGCAGGGCCTTGTGCTTGCGGTCGTCCGAAGGGCGTCGCACCACCAGATGGCCGTCCTCGATGGAGATCTGCATCGACGGATGGAAGGTCTGAGTGAGGGTCCCCTTCGGCCCGGTGACGGTCACCGTCGAGCCCTCGATCCGGACCTGGACCCCCGGCGGGATCGGGATCGGCTTCTTGCCTACGCGCGACACGGCTTCCTCCCTCACCAGACGTAGCAGAGGACCTCGCCGCCGACCCCCAGGCGGCGGGCCTGTTTATCGGTCATCACCCCTTTCGGGGTGGAGAGGATAGCGATGCCCATCCCGCTCATCACCAGCGGGATATCCTCCTTGCCCACATACACCCGACGGCCCGGCTTGCTCACCCGCTTCAACCCCGAGATGGCCGGCTTGCGGAAGCGCCGCTCGCCGATGTATTTCAGCTTGATGATCAGCTTCGGCTGAGGCCGATCGTTCGTCACCTGGAAGTCCTCGATGTAGCCCTCCTCCTTCAACACCCGGGCGATGGCCACCTTCAGCTTGGAGCTGGGGATGGCCACCCGGCTGTGCCCCACCATCGAGGCGTTCCGGATTCGGGTGAGCATGTCGGCAATCGGATCCGTCACCGCGCTCATCGGTTTCACTCCTATCCGAATGTTCCCTATCAGACCTGGGAGGGCTTTCCCTGCGCCGGGTTGAGACATGGGCGCGCTCACCAGCTGGCCTTGCGGACGCCCGGGATCAGCCCCTGGAGGGCCAGCTCCCGGAAGCAGATCCGGCACAGGGCGAAGCGGCGGATGTAGGCCCGGGGCCGGCCGCACCGGCGGCACCGGTTCCGCACCCGCACCTTATATTTCCGACGCATCTCACGATAAATCATGCATTTCCGGGCCACAGATCCCCTCCGGCATCCGGTGTGGAAGTCCTCCTTCTTACCGCCTATCCTTTGCGGAACGGCATGCCGAGCAGCTCCAGCAGCCGCCGCGCCTCGGCGTCGGTCTTCGCCGTGGTCACAATGGTGATCTCCATCCCCCGGACTTTATCCACCTGGCTGTAGTCGATCTCCGGCCAGACCAGCTGCTCGCGCAGCCCCAGGGTGTAATTCCCCCGGCCGTCGAAGGAATCCGGGGAGACCCCTCGGAAGTCCCGGATGCGAGGCAGGGCCACGTTGAACAGCCGATCCAGGAACGCCCACATGCGGTCCCCCCGCAGGGTGACCTTAACCCCGATGGGGCGCCCGGCCCGCAGCTTGAAGGCGGCGATGGATTTGCGGGCCTTGGTCACCAGGGGCTTCTGGCCGGTGATGGTGGCGATGTTCTGCACCGCATAATCCAGGGCTTTGGGGTTGGTCACCGCCTCTCCCACCCCGACGTTGACCACCACCTTCCAGACCCGCGGGACCTCCATGATGTTGCGATAGCCGAACTCCCGCATCAGGGCCGGGCGGACCTCTTCCAGGTATCGCTGTTTCAGGCGTGGGATCACCTTGGTCGTCGCCTCCGCCATCCTGTTGCCTCCCCGGGTTTCACACGAAGGTAGCCTGACACTTCTTGCACTGGCGCAGCTTGCGCCCCCCCTCCACGACAAAGCCCACCCGGGTGGGGCGATTGCATTTCGGGCAGATCAGCATCACGTTTGAAATATGAATGGGCGCCTCGAATTCGATGATGCCGCCGACCTGCCCGCGCCCGGTGGGGCGGGGGCGCTGATGTTTCTTGACGATGTTGACCCCGGCGACCACCACCCGGTTCTCCTTCCGGAGCACCCGCAGGACCTCCCCCTGAGCGCCCCGGTCGTCCCCGGCGATCACCAGGACCCGATCCTTCCGCTTGATCTTGGCAGCCATAGGCCTTCTTCTCCCTCAGAATTCCGCTTCATAGAGAATCACCCCTTCATCCCGCACGATCCACCCGAGGCCGGTCTCCTGCATGCGCTCGAACTCCTCGGGGGTGTAAACCAGGATCTCGGCGGGCCGCTCGAACTCGACCAGATAGGGCACCATCTCCCGGAGCCGCTCCATGAAGGGCTGATCGGTGCGTTTGATGACGATGATGTCGTAATCGCTCCAGGGATCCGCCTCCCCCCGCGCCCGGGAGCCGAACAGGATGATCCGCTCCGGCCCATAGCGCTTCAGGAGCGCTACCAGCTTCTCCAGATTGGGATCCGGCGGCATCCCCCGGCGCACCGCTCCCCCCTCTCGCGCTCACAGCACCTCCGGGGCCAGGGAGATGATCTTGGTGAAGCCTTTGTCGCGCAGCTCCCGGGCCACCGGACCGAAGATCCGCGTCCCTTTCGGGTTGCCGAACTCGTCCAGGATCACCGCCGCGTTGTCGTCGAAACGGATGGTGGAGCCGTCCGGCCGCCGGTATTCCTTGGCCGTCCGGACGATCACGGCGCGCACGATCTCGCCTTTCTTCACGGTGGCCGTCGGGATGGCGTCTTTCACCGTGGCCACCACCACATCCCCCACATACCCGTAGCGGCGATAGGATCCCCCCAGCACCCGGATGACCAGGATCTCCCGGGCGCCGGTGTTGTCTGCGACCTTGAGGCGGGTCTCCTGCTGGATCATGGATGACCTCCGGCTACTCCGCCAGGATCTCTTCGCCGGGCAACTGCTCCGGCACCGGCTCCACCGGCTTCTGGGCCCGCTCCAGGATCGCCTCCACCACCCAGCGTTTGCGTCGGCTCAGGGGACGGGACTCCACGATCTGGACCAGATCGCCCATGCGGGCCAGGTTCCCTTCGTTGTGAGCCATGAACTTGCGGCGACGGCGGATGACCTTGCCATACAGCGGGTGGCGCACCAGCTCCTCCACCGTCACCACCACTGTCTTATCCATCTTGTCGCTGGTCACCCGTCCGATGAAGCGCTTGCGACGGTCCTTCATCGTCGACCTCCCCGAGCCAGCTCCCGCTCCCGCAGGATGGTGAGCATGCGAGCGATGTCCTTGCGCAGGGCACGGATACGGTTCACATCCTTCAGCTGATTCATCGCCCACTGCAGGCGCAGATGGAAGAGCTCCCGGCGGGCCTGCTCCAGCCGGTTGCGGATCTCTTCATCTGACCAGTTGCGGATTTCCTCCGGACGAAGGGCCACGGCTTCCTCCCCGCGTGATCGCATCTGAAAACCGGTAATCAGACCTGCTCCTCGGCCGTGATGATCTGAGTTCGGATGGGCAACTTGTAGGAGGCCTGCCGCAGGGCCTCATGGGCGACATCGGCGCTCACCCCGCCGATCTCGAAGAGGATGCGGCCGGGCCGCACCACGGCCACCCAGTGGTCCACGTTCCCCTTCCCTTTGCCCATGCGGGTCTCGGCCGGCTTGCGGGTCACCGGCTTATCCGGGAAGACCCGGATCCAGTATTTGCCCCGCTGGCGCAGGAAGCGGACGATGGTGCGGCGGGCGGCCTCGATCTGGCGGGCGGTCAGCCAGCATGGCTCCAGGGCCTGGAGCCCGTATTCGCCGAAGGCCAGCTCCACACCGCGGGTCTCCTTGCCCTTCATCCGCCCCCGCATCTGCTTGCGGTATTTGACGCGCTTGGGCATCAGCATCGCTTATCCTCCCCGTTGCGCCGAGGTGACCCGGGCGACCATCTCCGCGGTCTGCTGGACGTAAGCGCCCGGCTCGGTGTCGCCCCGGTAGATCCAGACCTTGATCCCGATCTTGCCCCATTTGGTGATCGCCTCGGCCAGGGCGTAATCGATGTCCGCCCGCAGGGTGTGGCGGGGGACCCGGCCCTCCATCAGGGTCTCCGTGCGGGCCATCTCCGCTCCGCCCAGCCGGCCGGAAACCGTGATCCGGATCCCTTTGGCCCCGGCGCGCATGGCCTGCTGGATCGCTCGCTTCATGGCCCGGGCGTGGCTGACCCGCTTCTCGATCTGCTGGGCGATGCTCTCCGCCACGATGGCTGCCTCCAGCTCCGGCCGGGGGACCTCCACGATCTCCACCCGCGCCTTCTTGCCGGTCATCTCCTCAATGGCCTGGCGCAGCTGCTTGATCCCCAGGCCCTTGCGCCCGATGACGATGCCGGGCCGGGCGGCGTGGATGTAGAGGTTGATCTGCTTGGGGAAGCGCTCGATCTCAATGCGCGCGATCCCCGCCTCCTTGAGCTGCTCCTTCACGAACTGACGGATCTTGAGATCCTCGTGGAGCAGCTCCACATACTCCCGGCCCTCGGCATACCAGCGGGCCAGCCAGTTCTTGGTGATCCCCAGACGGAAGCCGATGGGATGAACTTTTCGACCCAAGATGACCTCCTCTATATCTCAGCGGATCCCCTGCGGCAGCCGGCTCATTCGCTCACCCGCTCCTCCAGGACCACCGTGAGGTGCGTCGTCCGCTTGAGGATCGGGCGGACCCGACCGCGGGCGGCGAAGCGGACCCGCTTGTAGCGTGGTCCGTCGTCGGCCCGGATGTCGACCACATAAAGGTCCGCGGGCGACAGACCGTAGTTGTTCTCCGCGTTGGCCATGGCGGAGCGGATAAGCTTCGCCACGTAGCGCGCCGCCTTCTTGGGCGTGAAGCGGAGCACATCCAGGGCTTCCTCCGCCCGCATCCCCTTCACCAGGTTGCAGACCAGGCGCGCCTTGTAGGGCGAGATCCGAATGTAGCGGGCAACTGCCCGAACCCGATTGGCCATCGTCCATCCCCCTCCAGGTTCTCCCACGGGGCCTTACCGCACCCCCGTCTTCTTCTCCTTCACCGTATGCCCCCGGTAGGTCCGGGTGGGGGCGAACTCGCCCAGACGGTGGCCCACCATCTGCTCGGTGATGTAGATCGGCACGTGGCGCCGGCCGTCGTGGACCGCGATGGTGTGGCCGACCATCTGGGGGAAGATCACCGAGGCGCGCGACCAGGTGCGGATCACCCGCTTCTCGCCCCGGCGGTTGAGCTCCTCGATTTTCTTCAGAAGCTTCGGATCGCAATAGGGACCCTTCTTCAGCGAACGGCCCATCGCCGATCACCTCCCTTTATGCCTTCTTCTGCCGGCGCTGGATGATATATTTGTCCGTGGCCTTGTTGCGCCGGGTCTTCTTGCCCAGGGCATGCTTGCCCCATGGGGTCTTCGGGTAGGGCAGGCCGATGGGCGCCCGCCCCTCGCCGCCCCCGTGGGGATGATCCCGCGGGGACATGGCGGAGCCACGGACGGTGGGGCGGATGCCCAGCCAGCGCTTGCGGCCGGCCTTGCCCAGGCGGATGTTCGCGTGCTCCAGATTCCCCACCTGGCCAATGGTGGCGTAGCACTCCAGGCGGACCTTCCGGATCTCCCCCGAGGGCAGGCGCAAGATGGCGTAGCCTTCCTCTTTGCCCAGCAGCTGCGCCGCCGCCCCCGCGGCCCGGGCGAGCTGCCCGCCGTGGCCCGGATACAGCTCCACGTTGTGCACCAGCGTTCCCACCGGGATGTTGGCCAGGGGCATGGCGTTGCCCACCCGGATCTCGGCCTGGGGTCCGCTCATCACCACATCCCCCACCTGCAGGCCCAGGGGGGCCAGGATGTAGCGCTTCTCCCCGTCCGCATATTGCAGGAGGGCGATCCGGGCGGTGCGGTTGGGATCATACTCGATGCTGATCACCTTCGCCGGGATCCCCTCCTTGTCCCGACGCTTGAAGTCGATGATCCGGTAGAGCCGCTTATGGCCGCCCCCTCGATGGCGGACAGTGATCCGTCCCTGGAAGTTGCGCCCGGCGTGCTTCTTCAAGGGAACAACCAGGGACTTCTCCGGCTCGTCCTTGGTGATCTCCTCGAATGTGTATCCGGTCGCATTCCGGCGACCGGGCGTCGTCGGTTTATACACCTTAATTCCCATCGGGCATCCCCTCCCACGCCCTCGAGGTCTCGTGCTCCGGATCAGACCTCGAAGATATCGATGGTCTGGCCGGGGGCCACCTGAACGATGGCCTTCTTCCAGCCCGGACGGCGCACCACTTGCTTGGGCTTGCTGCTCAGGATCCGCGCCCGCCAGTCCCGCCGCCGCTTGGCGGGGACGTTGATGATTCGCACCGCCAGCACCCGGACGTTGAACAGTTTCTCCACCGCCTGCTTCACCTGCTGGCGGTTCGCCCGGGGATCCACCTCGAAAACATACTGGCCCATCTCCTTCAGGCGAGTGGTCTTTTCGGTGATGACGGGCCGCTTGATCACCTCATACAGATCCATATCCCATCCCCCCACTCAGGGCTCAGGCTCAGGCCGCCGATGCGGCACCCGCCGCGGGCAGGGCGAACTTCTTCCGCACCACCGGACGCGTCAGCCAATCCTCGATCATCGCCAAAGCGTCCAGCGGGATGATCAGGGTCTCATATTTAAAGAGATCCCGGATGTTCAGGCACATGGCGTGCAGATAAGCGACGTTGGGCAGGTTGCGGACCGCGCGCCGGACGTTCTCGTTCGGCCCGGCCAGGAGAATGAGGGCGCTTTTGCCCACCGGGAGCCGCGCCAGGACCTCCTTCATCAGCCGGGTCCGTGGCTCAGGCAACTCCAGGCGGTCCAGGATAAGGATCTGGCCCTCCCTGGCCTTGACGGAGAGGGCTGAGCGCAGGGCCGCGCGACGCATCTTCTTCGGCATCCTCTGCTCGTAACTGCGCGGCCGCGGCCCGAAGACCACCCCTCCGTGATACCAGTGGGGGGCGTCCCGGCTTCCCTGGCGGGCCCGCCCGGTGTGTTTCTGCGGCCACATCTTCCGGCTGCTGTAATGCACCTCCCCCCGCGTCTTGGTCTTGTGGGTCCCCAGCCGGGCGTTGGCCAGCTGCCGGACCAGGGCCTGATGCATCAGGGGGATGTGGATGGGCGCCTCGAACACCTCCGGCCGCAGCTCGACCTCCCCCACCTGTTGCCCTTCGATGTTCCAGACTGGAACCCGCATCGTGCGATCTCCTCTTCAAACGGTTCACATCCATGCGAACAGGCAGGCGCTCCCTGCCCGATCCCGCGGTCGATCTTCTTAACTTTTAGAGAGACCAAGATAATCGTCGATGCGCTCTCTTTAATTCGAAAACTGCGAGACAGATGCTTCAGTTAATAGGGGCGCTTGGCCTGCCGGATGATCACCAGTCCGCCTCGGGGGCCGGGGACGGCGCCCTTGAGGGCAATGAGATGGCGTTCCGGATCCACCCAGACCACCTGGAGGTTGCGGACGGTGACCCGTTCGTTCCCGTAGTGGCCGGCCATGCGCTTCCCCTTGATCACCCGCCCGGGATCCGTGTTGGTGCCGATGGACCCGGGTGCCCGGTGTCGGTCCGACTGGCCGTGGGTTTTCGCCTGGCGGGCGAACCCGTGTCGCTTGATGCCGCCGGCGAATCCCCGCCCCTTCGACCAGCCGGTCACATCCACCCGCTCCCCCGGGGAAAAGATTGAGACCGTCAACACCTGCCCCTCCTGGTATTGAGAAAGAAGCGCCGGGTTGGGCAGGCGGATCTCCCGGAGCACCCGCAGGGGAGGCAGGTTCCGCTTCACCAGATGCCCCAGCTCCCCCTGGGTCAGGCGGCGAGGCTTGGTCTCCTCGAACCCCAGCTGGATCGCCGCGTAGCCGTCCCGCTCCGGGGTGCGCAGCTGCGTCACGTAGCACGGCCCCGCCCGCAGGACGGTCACCGGGACCACCTCGCCCTGCTCGTTGAACATCTGCGTCATTCCGATCTTGCGCGCCAGCAAGCCCTTCATCGCCGAAGCCTCCATCAGGGGACTGGCGCCCGAGCCGGGCCCATCATCCCCGGGATCAGATCTTGATCTCAATATCCACGCCCGCCGGGAGGTTCAGGCGCATCAGCTGATCGATGGTCTTCGGATCCGGATCCAGGACGTCGATCAAGCGCTTATGGGTCCGGATCTCGAAATGTTCCTGGGAATCCTTATCGATGAACGGCGAGCGGATCACCGTGAACCGTTCCCGCTTGGTGGGGAGCGGGATCGGCCCGATCACCCGCGCGCCGGTGCGCTCCGCCACCTCCACGATGCGGCGGGCGGATTCGTCCAGGATCCGGTGATCGTAAGCCTTCAGACGGATGCGCAACCGCTGCTTGGCCATCGCGCTCACCTCTCCGAGTTCAGCGGGCCAGGGGTTAGTCGAGGATTTTGGTGACCACGCCGGCGCCGACGGTGAGGCCGCCTTCCCGGATGGCGAAGCGCAGCCCTTCCTCAATGGCCACCGGCGC
>CACRXA010000045.1_pt1 | contig 143765 bp, 145 predicted proteins | sample 5377051 | NCBI WGS metagenome assembly CACRXA01 (sample SAMEA6061847, study PRJEB28556) | metagenome | reverse complement strand
GGCCCACTCCCTCTCCATCCCCCTCAAGTTCCCCGATCCCATCCCCTATAAGCCGGAGGGGGTGATCGGGATCGACAGCAACGAGGGGAATCTGACGGCTTTCGCGACGTCCACTGGAGAGATCCGGGAGATTGACACGGGGTATGTGGGGAAGGTCAACCGGGACCATCTGCGGCGCGAGATCAAAGGGACAAGAGGGAAGCACAACCCGAAGGCCAAAAAGAAGATCGCCTCCAAGCACGGCCGGATCCGCCGGGAGAAGACGGAGAACTTCTGGCATCATCTGGCCCTGGCGCTGATCGCGTGGGCGCTGGGGATGCGGGCGGCCCTGGTGCTGGAGGACCTGAAGGGGATGAAGGAGCGGATTGGGAAGGGGAAGTCCAGGAGGATGCGGCAGCGTTTGCTCAACTTCTGGAGCATTATGACTTTCCATCGGATTCTGGTTCACAAGGCGAGGTTTTACGGGGTTCCGGTGATTTGGGTGGATCCGCGGAACACGTCCCGGGCGTGTCCGGTATGCGGCAGGGTGGGTGAAAGGCTAAGGGGACACGTCCTGGCGTGCCCTTGCGGAGCGAAGACGGGCCGTCACGTAGCGGCGGCAGTGAACATCGCCCGCAGGGGAATGGAATTCCTCGAGGGCTTAGACCCTCGGGGCAGGGGTCGGTGGGCGACCCCCGTGGCCGGTCCTCTGGCCCTGGGCTAAAACCCAAGGCCACGACCGGAATACGCAGGAAACGGCGTAAGTCCTAAATCAAAGCGAAGGAGGCGACCATGGATCCCCGGATCGCGTTCCACGCCCTTCAACCCTACCGTCATCGAGGGCCCCTCGTCGTGGCCATCGAGCCGGACCCCACCCCCCAGCGCCTCCGCTGGTGGGAGGAAGCCGCCGGGCCCCTCGCCCAGGCCGGGGCGGCCCTCTTCGTGTGGACCTCCGCCGGGGGGCTGACCGCGCTGGCTCCGCTGGCCCCGGAGGGTCCTGCCGTATGGATCCTGGACGCCGATCTGGAACCCCGGGCGCGTCTGAGCGCAGCAACCCTGGGGAACCCGCTGCTCCAGCGGGTGATCGCATGGATCGAGGGGATCCAGCACGAGTGCCCGGAATGAGGGGCTCCGGAATGGCCCGGGGGGCCGGAGATCGCAACGGAATGATCCGGAGATCAGGAGGGGATCCCATGCGGATCGTTGTGGGAAGCGATGAGCGCACCCATCTGACGGATGTGGTCCTGGAGGAGCTGCGCCGCCGCGGGTTGGAAGTGGAGCCGGTGGGCCCGCTGGCCGGCGAGAAGCGCACCTGGTCGGAGGTGGCCCGCATCGTGGCGGAGAAGGTGGCCCGGGGCGAGGCCGACGAGGGCATCCTGTTCTGCTGGACCGGCACCGGCGTGAGCATCGCCGCCAACAAGGTGCCGGGGATCCGCGCGGCGCTGTGCGACGACGCCGAGACCGCACGGGGGGCGCGCCTCTGGAACAACGCCAACGTCCTCTGCATGAGCCTGCGGCGGACCTCCGAAGCCGTCGCCAGGGAGATCCTGGAGGCCTGGTTCAGCACCCGCTACATCCCCAACCCGGAGGACGACGCCTGCCTGGCCCAGGTCGCGGAGATCGAGCGGACCTATCTCCGGGAGCCGGCCCCGGCCTCCGGCCGCCCTTGAGCGCCCCGCCCACGAAGGAGACCCGATGGACATCGAGACCCGATGGCGATTGCTGACCCAGGCGGCGCTCTGGGAGCCCGCCGAGGAGACCGGCCCGAGCGGGCGGACGCCGGAACCTGTGATGGATTGCATCTACGAGGCCCGGGCCTCCGGGCGCCCGGTCCGCCTGCTGAAGATCCTGCTGACCTCCGCGTGCGAGCGGGATTGCTTCTATTGCCCCTTCCGCGCCGGCCGCTCCTTCCGCCGCGCCACCTTCCGGCCCGACGAGCTCGCCCGCCTCTTCGCGGAGATGCACCGGCGCGGGCTGGTGGACGGCCTGTTCCTGAGCTCGGGGATCATCGGCGGAGGCCTTCGCACGCAGGATCGTTTGCTGGCCACGGTGGAGCTGCTCCGCCGGCGCTATGACTACCGGGGTTACATCCACCTGAAGCTGATGCCCGGGGCCGAGCCGGATCAGATCCGGGAGGCCATGCGATGGGCGGACCGGATCTCCATCAACCTGGAGGCGCCCAACCCCGAGCGACTGGCCCGCCTGGCCCCTCACAAGGCCTTCGCCGCCGAGCTGGAGGCGGCGCTGACGACCGCTGGGCGGATCCGCCGGGAGGAGCTTCCTTCGCCGCCTGGGTCCGGGCGCTGGCCTTCGCTGACCACCCAGTTTGTGGTGGGCGCTGCCGGGGAGAGCGATCGGGAGCTGCTGGAGACCGTGGCCCGGCTGCATCGGGAGATCGGCCTGGCCCGGGCCTACTTCTCCCCCTTCCATCCCGTGCCGGACACCCCACTCGAGGGTCTTCCGCCCGCTCCGCCGCAACGGGCCCATCGCCTCTATCAGGCGGAATGGCTCCTGCGGGTGTATGGCTTCCGGCTGGAGGAACTGCCCTTCGATGAGCAGGGGAACCTGCCTCTGGACGAAGACCCCAAGCTGGCGTGGGCCCGGCGGGCCCTCCGGGAACGTCCGGTGGAGGTCCTGCGGGCTTCATACGAGGAGCTGATCCGCGTGCCGGGGATCGGGCCGAAGGCCGCGCGGGCCATCCTCCGCGCCCGACGGGAAGGCCGTCTGAGCCAGCCGGAGCACTTGAGCGCCCTGGGCGTCTCCCTCCGTCGGGCCGCGCCGTTCCTCCTCCTCCGCGGGCGCCGGCTGCCGCATCCCCTTCAACTCCCTCTCCCCTGAAAGCCGCCTCGTCCTTCACGGGTCCGAACAATCCCGCATCCGGCCGCAGTTGGGACAACGCAACTTGCAGTGGATCTCCACCATCGGGGAGCCGCAGATCTCACACCAATCGTCCTTCAGGGACGAAGGGATCCCCTCCGGATCTTCGCAGGCGGCCGCGGGAACTTCATCGGAAGCCACAGGCCCCTCCTTCGCGCCGAACAAAAAAGGCCGCCGCGGCGGCGGCCCTGCTCCCCGGGGAGGACTCGAACCTCCAACCCGCCGGTTAACAGCCGGCTGCTCTGCCTGTTGAGCTACCGGGGAAAGTCACTAAAATTTAGGGCCTACGCAGTTGCCTGCGTATTCCGGTCGTAGCCACGGACTTTTCATCCGAGGCCAGAGGACCGGCCACGGGGGTCGCCCACCGACCCCTACCCCGGAGGCCGGAGCCTCCGAGGAGTTTCTCGGATGAAGGCATGCCTCTTGGCCATCTGCCGCTTACCGGCATGCCCGCTCTCATGATAGCGTCAAGGGGGGCACCCTGTCAACTGCGTAACTCTTGTAGAATTATAAAAAGCCTCCGCCGGACCGTCAAGGATGCGCGGGCTGGCCCGGGCTGGGGGTGTGTCCCAAAATCGTAGGACAACTGCTCGCAGTTGTCCTACGAAGCGGCCAGCCCGACAAAATTGGGACACACCCCGGGCTGGTGGATATCCAGCAACGGGGATGAGGAAGCGGAAGGCCGCTTCCGCGATCCCTGTTGCATCTCCACGGCGGAGCACCCGGGATGCCCCTTTTGCTGCGCGAGGAAGAGGTGCAGATCCTGCTGTCCGTCGGGGACGCCATCGAGGCCCTGGAGCGGACGTTCCGGGCCCAGGCGGAAGGCCGCGCCGTCAACCTGCCCCGCCAGCGAGTCCGCTGGCCCGGCGGGACGCTCCACGTGATGGCAGCCGGCGATCTGGGGTCCGGCTATGTGGGCCTCAAGGCTTACACGGCGGTAGGCGGGCAGACGCGCTTCGTGGTGCTGCTCTTCCACGCGGAGAGCGGCGAGCTGCTCGCGATCATCGAGGCCGACCGCCTGGGCCGCCTGCGCACCGGGGCGGCCACCGGCCTGGCCACTCGCTACCTCGCCCGCCCCGACACCCGGGTGGTGGGGATGATCGGGGCCGGCCGCCAGGCCGCCACGCAGCTGATGGCCGTCTGCGCCGTCCGACCGATCGCCGAGGCCCGGGTCTACAGCCCCACGCCCGAGCGCCGCGCCGCCTTCGCCCATCGCATGCGCGAAACCCTGGGGATCCCGGTGCAGGCCGTGGAGCGCCCGGAGGCGGCCGTCGAGGGCGCGGACATCCTCATCACCATCACCTCCGCTCGGGAGCCGGTGCTCCGGGGAGCCTGGCTGCGCCCCGGGGTCCACCTGAACGCCGCAGGATCCAACGCCCTCCTCCGCCGCGAGCTGGACGAGGAGGCCATCGCCCGGGCGGACCTCATCGTCATCGACTCTAGAGCGCAGGGGCAGATCGAGGCGGGGGACTTCCTGGAACCCCTGGAACGGGGACGTCTGCAGTGGGAGCGGGTTTACGAGTTGAGGGACGTGGTCGCCGGTCGGGTAGGCCGTGCGCATCCGGAGCAGATCACCCTGTTCAAATCCCTGGGCATCGCCCTGGAGGACATCGCCGTCGCCGCCGTGGCTTATGAGCGCGCCCGCGCCCAGGGAGTCGGGGAGCGCATCCGATTCCTGGAGGACCTCCTGCCCGATTGAGAAGGAGCGCGGAACGCTATGCCCGAGCTTCCTGAAGTCGAGACGCTGGTGCGTGAGCTGGAGCCTCGCGTGACCGGCCGCCGCATCGAGAAGGTGATCCTGCGCTGGCCGCGCTGCGTGGCCGTCCCTTCCCCACACGCTTTCGCGCAGCGGATCCGCGGACAGACCATTCGGTCCCTGCGCCGGCAGGGCAAATTCCTCTGGTTCGCCCTGGATCAGGGGGCGTTGCTGATCCACCTCAAGATGACCGGCCGCCTCTTCCTGCTCTCCCGCCCCGAACCGGACGCCCACGCGCGGGCCGACTTCATCCTGGATGACGGGCGGATCCTCCGGTTCAGCGACGTCCGCAAGTTCGGGCGCCTTTACTGGGTTCAGGACCCGGAGGTCATCCTCAGCGCCCTGGGGCCGGAGCCCCTGGATCCCCACTTCGGGCCCGAGGATCTCGCCCGGCGGCTATCCGGGCGGCGCGGCCGTCTCAAGGCCCTGCTCCTGGACCAGCGGGTGATCGCCGGGGTCGGCAACATCTACGCCGACGAAGCCCTCTGGCGGGCCCGACTGCATCCCATGCGGCCGGCCGCCTCCCTGAGCCCTGCGGAGATCCGACGCCTGTGGGCGAGCCTCCGGGCCGCCCTCCGCGCCGGGCTGCGCCACCATGGGACCACCATCCAGTGGTATCGCCGGCCGGACGGGGAGGCCGGGGCCCATCAGCGCTATCTGCGGGTTTACGGCCGGGCCGGACAACCCTGCCCGCGCTGCCGGACGCCCATCGCCCGGCTCCTCCTGCAGGGCCGGAGCACCTATTTCTGCCCCGTCTGCCAGCCTCCTCCGGCTTAACCGGCCATCCGGCCTCCTGCGCGCTGCGTATCTCTATCACGGAGAGCGAGGGCGTTGCGGCATGCCCCGGCTCTCCGCATCCCATGCGCAGGAGGTGCGAGATGCCTCGGGATCGAAGGATCCTCATCCTGGCGATCGGACTGGCGCTGGCCGCCTGCGCCGCGCCCGCGGCTTCCCCCACGCCCACGGCCCCAGCCCCTCCGACCCCCACGACGGCGCCCCCAACCTCGCCGAGCCCGGCCGCCCGGGGGACCCAGGTCACCATTCGGAACTTCGCCTTCCAGCCGGCGGAGCTGGAGGTCGCGGTGGGCACGACCGTCGAGTGGGTCAACGGGGAGGATAGCGTTCCGCACACCGTCACCAGCGGGACGCCGGGGTATCCGGCGGGGGTCTTCGACTCCGGCCGCCTCCGCCCGGGGGACTCCTTCCGCTTCACCTTCCAGCAGCCGGGGACCTATGAATACTTCTGCAGTATCCACACCCGCATGCGCGGCCGCATCATCGTGAAGCCGAAGCCGGTCTCAGAGGCGGCGCCTTCGAATCCGTCCGCCTCTCCCTCCCCGACTCCCCCTCCGTCGAATTACGGCTATGACTACGAAGACGGAAGGTGAAGGATGAAAAGGGGAGGCCCTTCCGGCGGCCTCCCCTCATCTCGTCGCTGAAGAAGCGGAGGCGCCGGCCGGCCCCGGCCGCGCAGCCCCTCCGGTGAGCCGCAGGGCCTCCCAGACCTCCAGCTTGCGGCTCACCCGACGGATCACCTCGTCGGTGAACTCGGTGGTGGTGGCCGAGCCGCCCAGATCCGCCGTGGCGATCCCATCGTAGACGCTTTCGAAGACGGCCTCGTAGATCGCCCGGCTGGCCTGCTGGGCGGCCTCCGCCTCGATGAACGAAAGCAGCGCCGCCCCCGCCAGGATCATGGCCATCGGATTGGCGATGTTCTTGCGGTAGAGGGCGGGGGCCGTGCCGTGGGGCGCTTCGGCCATCACCACCTTCACCCGCAGGTCCTCATCGAATGAAAGCAACAGGGACTCGCTGCCGGCGATGGAGCCGAACATCTGGAGGATCAGATCGCTCAGCAGATCCCCGTCCCGGTTCAGGCATGGGATGACCAGGGGCTCCGCGGCCCGGGTGAACAGGAGGGCCAGGGTGGCGTCGATCAGCTGGGGCTCATAGCGCACATCCGGATAGCGACGGGCCGCGGCGTCCAGCTCCTCCTTGAACATCCCCTCGTAGATGCGGCTCACCGTCCACTTCGGCCCGCCGAAGACTTTGGCGCCGATGCGGCGCGCATACCAGAAGGCGAACTCCGCCACCGCCCGGCAGGTCCGACGGGTGATCCGATCCAGCCGATACGCGGCCTCCTCCGATCCCTCTCCCTCCCGCCATTCCCGGGCGTTGTAGGCGTCCTCAACGGCCATGCGCACGATCGCCACGGGCCCCACCACCCCGCCGATGGGGCGGACCCCCGGGATGCGCCGGCCGACCCGCAGGATCACCTTGCCGTCGATCCGCTCCCGGAGGATGGCGTTGGGGCTGCCCACATCCGTCGGATCCTCCGGGGTGATGGTCGCCGCCTTCAGGCCCAGGCCGGCCTCTTTCATCGCCTCCGCCGCCTCGATCACCACCCCGTTGCGGGTGCGACGCCGGTTCTCCAGGCTCAGATCGAAACGCAGGAACCGCAGGGGAACGCGGATCACCCCCGGATCCAGGACCCGCAGGGCCTCCTCCAGCAGCTCCTGCCCGGTCTGATCCCCTTCCATCACCACAATCGTCCACGGCGCCTCCGCGCGCAATCCCATGCTGGATCCCCTCCCGGAACGCTTAAAACAGGCTGAGCTGTCGGGGTTCCTCCGGGGGCTCTTCCTCCTCCGCTTTCAAGGCCCCGGCCAGGAAGGCCCCCAGCTTGCGGAAATCCTCTTCCACCGTCCGCTTGAGGGCGGGCTGGTGCAACGCCGCCGCCGGATGATACATGGGGAAGATCACCCGACTCCCCACGCGGATCGGCTTGCCGTGCACCTGGGAGATCTTGGCGTTCGGCAACCAGTGGGCCAGGGAATACCGGCCCAGGGTGACGATGACCTTCGGGTTGATCAGCTCGACCTGACGATCCAAGTAGGGGCTGCACGCCTCGATCTCGTCCATATAGGGATCCCGGTTGCCCGGCGGCCGACACTTGATGATGTTGGTGATGTAAACCTCCTCCCGCTTCAGGCCGATGGAAGCCAGCAGCTCATTGAGGAAGTTCCCCGCGGCTCCCACGAAGGGCCGGCCCTGCCGGTCCTCGTGGAAGCCCGGGGCCTCCCCGACGAACATCACCCGGGCGCTCCGCGGCCCCTCCCCAGGCACCGCCAGGGTGCGTCCGCGGGCCAGGGGGCATTTGGTGCACCCCCGCACCTCCTGATGCAACGCCTCCAGCTCATCCATAGAGGGCTGCCTCCGTCCATGAGTGCCTCGGCGACCCACGCCGGGCGCCGGCGCTGTGGAGCCCATTGAAACACGCCGGGCGGGCGTTGACAAGGTGCGCCGGATCTTTCGCGGAGCCTTTCAGATTTTCTGGGCAGGTGATCCCTTTCGGCCACAGGACATGACAGGACATGTAGGGCAACTGCTCGCAGTTGCCCTACATGTGGCGCCTCCCTTCACCTCCCATCGATTGCGGGGAATCGCGGCCTGCATACAATGGGGGCGAAACCATCCTTCTTCCGGAGCGCTCTCGGATGAACTGGCTGGATCAGCTGCCGCCGCGGACCCGCACGCTGTATGTGGTGTTCATCAGCATCATCCTGGCCACCCTGCCCTGCTATCTCCTGGGTGGGGTGCTGCTGGCCATGGCCCGGCCGGCGGCTCCCTTTCCGCCCTCCCCCACGCCGTTCCCGACCCTGACGCCGCTGGCCCTCACCCCGGTGGTGCTGCCCACCTTCACCGTGCCCTTCGGCCCCACCGAGACCCGCCTGCCCACGCCCACTCAGTGGCTTCCGCCCACCTTCACCCCCACGCCGTCCCGCACGCCCACGCCGACGGCCACCCACACGGCCATGCCCTCCCCCACGCCGAGCCCCACCTCTACCGGAACTGCCACGCCAACTCATACGCCCACGCCAACAGCTACCGTCACTGGAACACCTACAGACACTCCTACCCCTACGGTGAAGCCTACGAACACACCGACCGCACCACCGCCCACCGCCACTCCCATGGGGACGCCTACTCCCATCATCTCTCCCACCGTGGCCCTAACCCCATAGCGTTCAGACGCCCATGCGCATCCTTGTGATCTCCGACATTCACGCGAATCTGGAGGCGCTGGAGGCGGTGCTGGCCGACACGGGCTCATGGGACGCCCTCTGGTTCCTGGGGGATCTGGTGGGCTATGGGCCGGACCCCGTGGCGTGCATCGATCGCCTCCAGGTCCTGGCGGCCGTCGCCCTCGCCGGCAACCACGACTGGGGCGTCCTCGGGCGGATCCCCCTGCATACATTTAACCCGGCGGCCCGCCGGGTGCTGGAGTGGACCCGGGAGCAGCTCCCCCCGCGCCAGATCGAATACCTGATGGGCCTCCCGCCCCAGACTGAGCGCGAGGGCTTCACCCTGACCCACGGCAGCCCCCGCGCCCCGATTTGGGAATACATCCTGGATCCTTACACCGCGTGGGAGAACCTCCAGGCGCTCCCCACCCGCATCGGCCTGTTCGGCCACACCCACGTGGCCATCGCCTACCACGCGCCGGATCGGGAGAAGCCCCGCCTGCACATCCTGGAGCCCCGCTATGACGAGCCCATCGACCTCGCCTCCGGCTGGTGGCTCCTCAACCCGGGCAGCGTCGGCCAGCCCCGGGACGGCGACCCGCGGGCCGCCTACGCCATCCTGGACCTGGAGGCGATGACCTGGACGTTCCGGCGGGTCCCTTACCCGATCGCCGAAACCCAGGCCAAGATGCGCCGCCTGGGGTTCCCTTCCTTCCTGATCGAGCGCCTGGCCTATGGCGAATAGGAGGTCCCGGATGCCGGCCGTTCCCGTCCTCGCCCCACGCGTCCTCCTGATGGTGTTCGATCCGCCCGGCCCCGGCGGCCTCCCCCTCTCCCGGGCCATGGGCTGGAACCGGGTGGAGGATCTGGTGGAAGGTTACATCGCGGACCTGCAGGAGTGCAGCCGGGGAACGGTCCGCTATCCGGTGGCGGCGCGTGTGGATCTCCCGATCTTCCCGCCCAAGATCGACGGCTTCCGCTACACTCTGGAGACTTACCGGGCGGTCCTGGAGGGCCGGCAGCCGCCCCACGAGCCGGACACCGCCGATTACTTGGCGATCCTCGCCGCCGGCGATGGGATCGGCCGCGTGGCCCGCGGGGAGATCGACGAGATCTGGCTGTTCGGCGGCCCCTACTTCGGGTTTTACGAGTCCCGCATGGCCGGGCCGGGAGCCTTCTGGTGCAACGCCCCGCCGCTCCCGGGGGCCGAGGCCGCCGGGCGGTGGTTCGTGATCATGGGCTTCTCCTACGAGCGCGGAGTCGGCGAGATGCTGGAGAACTTCGGGCATCGGGCCGAGGCGATCATGGAGCGGGTGTTCGCCGGGATCCCCGAGGAGCGGAACCTGTGGCGGCGCTTCACCCGCTACGATCGCATCGCGCCCGGGCAGGCCGAGGTCGGCACCGTCCACTTCGCCCCGAACAGCGAGCGGGATTACGACTGGGGGAACCCCCGCCCGGTCTGGAGCTACTGCGACGACTGGCTTCACTTCCCGGACCTGCGGGGCCGGGGGCGATGGGTGGATTGCACTGAGTGGGGCAGCGGGGACATCCGGGCGCATCACCGGTGGTGGCTCCGGCACCTCCCCTGCGCGCCCGGAGAGACCGACGGCATCTCCCATCACTGGTGGCGCTACATCGTGGACCCGAACACCGTCCTATCGGGACAGGCTCCGGGTTCGCCCGGGCCGGGGATCCGCGGTAAGATCTTTTACAGAAGGCGACGGGGGGCCCTATGTGCGGACGTTACACGATCTTCACGGAGCCGCAGCGGCTGATGGAGCGGTTCCGGGCGGAGTGGCCGGAGGGGCCGTGGCAGCCCCGCTACAACGCCGCCCCCACCCAGCCCCTGCCCGTGCTCCTCAACGACGGGACCCGGCGGATCCGCCTGCTGCGCTGGGGGTTGATCCCCCACTGGGCGGAGGACCCGGCCATCGGGAACCGGCTGATCAACGCCCGGGCGGAGACCCTGACCCAGCGCCCCAGCTTCCGGGAGGCCTTCTACCGGCGGCGATGCCTGGTGCTGGCCGACGGCTTCTACGAATGGCAACGCGCCCCCCACGGGCGCATCCCCTACTGGATCGGCTTGAAAGACCGGGAGCCCTTCGCCTTCGCCGGGCTGTGGGACCGCTGGGAAGGGCCGGACGGACAGGTCATCGAGAGCTTCACCATCATCACCACGGCCGCCAACGAGCGGGTCGCCCCGATCCACGACCGCATGCCCGTCATCCTCCTCCCGGAGCACGAGGAGATCTGGCTGGACGAATCCGCCGGGCCCGCCGCCTGGCGGGCGGCCCTGCGCCCCTACCCCGCCGACCGGATGATCGCCTACCCCGTCTCCCCCCGGGTCAACACCCCCCACGCCGACGACCCCACCCTCATCCAGCCCTATCCGCTTCCTTGAACACCATGTCGTGACTTGTATCACAATCAGGGGATTTCATTCACAAAGTGTGGAAAGAGAACGCGCGGTTGGGGCAGATGCTTGACAAACGCTCGGCCTGATCAGTATAATCAGAAGCGCCATTGCCTCTTCGACGGCAACCCCTGATGAGGGATTCGGATGCGGCTTCAGGGATCCTATCGGTTCCCGACGGCGATCGATCGGGTGTGGGGAGCCCTGATGAACCCTCGGGTCATCGCCCGTCTGCTGCCGGGCGTGGAGCGGCTGGAGCCGGTGGGAGACAACGTCTATGAGGCAGAGATGCGCCTCGGGATCGGACCCATCAGCGGCCGCTATAAAGCCCGCATCACCCTCTCCGAGATCGATCCTCCGAATCATTATCGCATCCGCATCCAGGCTCAGGGTCCCCAGGGCACGGTGGATGCGAACGGGACCATCGACCTCACCGCCGATGAAGCGGGCACCGTCATGCACTATGAGGGCGAGGCCACGGTGACCGGGCTGCTGATGAGCCTGGGCGCCCGGCTCCTGGAGCCCACGGCTCAGATGCTGGTGAACCAGGGGCTGAAGAACCTGGAAGCCCTGCTGACCGCTTCCTAATCCGCCGCTTCGAGAGGGATCCGGCAACCGTGCCGATGGGCTCCGGCCCATCGGGATGTGGGGAAAGACAGGAACCTTCATCCTGCGGACAGGAGGGGCCCATGAAAGTTCCGGTGACGGTCACGGTGAACGGTCAGGTTTACCAGCGGGAGGTGGAGCCCCGGATGCTCCTGGTCCATTTCCTCCGGGACGTCCTGGGGCTGACCGGGACCCACGTGGGGTGCGACACCAGCCAGTGCGGCGCCTGTGTGGTCCTGATGGACGGCAAGGCGGTGAAGTCGTGCACGGTCTTCGCCGTCCAGGCCGATGGGTCCCAGATCACCACCATCGAGGGCCTGGCGCGGGATGGCCAGCTCCATCCGCTCCAGGAGGGCTTCTGGGAGATGCACGGCCTCCAGTGCGGCTTCTGCACCCCCGGCATGATCCTCTCCGCCTACGACCTGCTCCAGCGCAACCCCAACCCCACGGATGAGGAGATCCGCCACGCCCTGGAGGGCAACTACTGCCGTTGCACCGGCTATCACAACATCGTCCGGGCCGTGCGCTACGCCGCGGAGAAGCTCCGCGTGCAGACCTGAGTCCGGTCTTCCTCCCATCCCGGAGATCGCGAAGGAGGGCGGCGATGGCGACGCGCTATTTCGGTGTGGCGATGAAACGACGGGAGGATCCGCGCTTCATCACCGGGCGCGGCACCTACGTGGACGATCTCACCCTGCCCGGCCTGGTCTATGCGGCGATGGTGCGCAGCCCCCACGCCCACGCCCGGATCCAGGCCATCCACAAGGAGAAAGCCCTAAAGCATCCCGGGGTGATCGCCGTGTTCACCGGCAAGGACATGGTGGACAGCGGGGTGAAGTCCCTCCCCTGCGGCTGGCTGCTCCCCGGGATGAAGCTGCCGCCCCACTACCCCATGGCCGTGGACAAAGTCCGCCACGTGGGGGAGATCGTGGCGGTGGTGATCGCCGAGGACCGCTATACGGCGGAGGATGCGGCGCGGCTGGTGGAGGTGGAGTATGAGGTCCTGCCGGCCGTGGCCGACGGCGCCAAGGCCCTCCAGCCCGGCGCCCCCGCCGTCCACGACGAGGCCCCCGACAACGTTTGCTTCCGCTGGTCCATCGGCGACAAAGAGAAGACCGAAGAGGCCTTCCGCCGGGCCCATAAGACCGTGAAGCTGGAGCTGGTGAACCAGCGCCTGATCCCCAACGCCATCGAGCCCCGGGCGGCCATGGCCCAGTATAACCCGGCCACCGACGAATACACCCTCTGGGTCACCAGCCAGAACCCCCACGTCCACCGCCTGCTCATGGCCGCCTTCGTCCTGGGCATCCCCGAGCACAAGCTCCGGGTGATCTCCCCCGACGTCGGCGGCGGCTTCGGCAGCAAGATCTTCCTCTACCCGGAGGAGACCATCGTCACCTGGGCGGCCAGGCAGGTGGGCCGGCCGGTGAAGTGGACGGCGCGGCGGATGGAGAGCTTCGTCAGCGACGCCCACGGCCGCGATCACATCACCGAAGCCGAGCTGGCGGTCGATGAGAAGGGGAAGGTCCTGGGGATGCGGGTGAAGACCATCGCCAACCTGGGGGCGTATCTCTCCACCTTCGCTCCGGCCATCCCCACCTACCTCTACGGCACCCTGCTCTCCGGCCAGTATGAGATCCCCACGATTTACTGCGAGGTGACGGGGGTCTTCACCCACACCACCCCGGTGGACGCCTACCGGGGGGCCGGGCGGCCCGAGGCCACCTATGTGGTGGAGCGGCTGATGGACATCGCCGCCCGGGAGCTGGGGGAGGATCCCGCCGAGTTCCGGCGCAAGAACTTCATCCCGCCGGACAAGTTCCCTTATCAGACCCCGGTGGCCCTCCAGTATGACAGCGGCAATTACGAAGGCGCCTTGAACAAAGCCCTGGAGATCATCAATTACAAAGAGCTGCGCCGGCAGCAGGAGGAGCTCCGCAAGCAGGGCCGTTACATCGGCATCAGCCTCTCCTGTTACATCGAAGCCTGCGGCATCGCCCCCTCCCAGGTGGTGGGCTCCCTGGGCGCCCAGGCCGGCCTCTGGGAGAGCGCCCTGGTCCGGGTGCACCCCACGGGCAAAGTAACCGTCTACACCGGCTCCCACGCCCACGGCCAGGGCCACGAGACCGCCTTCGCCCAAATCGTGGCCGACGAGCTGGGCATCCCCATCGAGGACGTGGAGATCATCCACGGGGACACGGGGAGCGTCCCCTTCGGGATGGGCACCTACGGCAGCCGCAGCGCCCCGGTGGGCGGCAGCGCCATCGTCCTGAGCCTCCAGAAGATCAAGGAGAAGGCCCGCAAGATCGCCGCCCATCTGCTGGAGGCCGCCGAGGAGGACGTGGTCTTCGAGGACGGCAAGTTCTACGTGAAGGGCGTGCCCGACCGCTTCAAGACCTTCCAGGAGGTCGCCCTCCAGGCCTATCTCGCCCACAACTACCCGCCGGGCCTGGAGCCGGGGCTGGAGGCCTCCTCGTTCTATGATCCCAAGAACTTCACCTTCCCCTTCGGCACCCACATCTGCGTGGTGGAGGTGGATCCGGAGACCGGGAAGGTGAAGATCCTGCGCTACGTGGCGGTGGACGACGCCGGACGCATCATCAACCCGCTGATCGCCGAAGGACAGGTCCACGGGGGCATCGCCCAGGGCGTCGGCCAGGCCCTGCTGGAGGGCGCCGTCTACGATGAGAACGCCCAGCTGCTCTCGGCGTCCCTGCTGGACTACGCCCTCCCGCGGGCCGACGATCTGCCGTCCTTCGAGATCGACCACACCGTGACCCCGTGCCCGCACAACCCGCTGGGGGTGAAGGGCATCGGGGAGACCGGGACCATCGCCGCCACGGCCGCTGTGGTCAACGCGGTGATGGATGCCCTGGCGCCCTTCGGGATCCGCCACATCGACATGCCGCTCACGCCGGAGAAGATCTGGCGGGCCATCCGGGAGGCCCGCGCCGCATAGGCGAAAGGGGGGAGGGGCTTCCACGCCCTTCCCCCTCCCATCCACGGATCCGAACCGGAGAGGAGGGGGCGATGTATCCGGCATCCTTTGAATACTACCGGGCGAGCACCCTGCAGGAGGCCCTGAACCTCCTGAAGCAGCATCCGGAGGCGAAGCTCCTGGCGGGCGGGCACTCTCTGATCCCCCTGATGAAGCTGCGCCTGGCCAGCCCGCCGGCGCTGGTGGACATCCGCCGGGTGGCGGAGCTGAAGGGGATCCGCCGGACCGATGGGACGGTGGTCGTCGGGGCGTTGACCACCCACCGGGAGGTGGAGTTCTCCGAGGAGCTGAAGCAGTGGTGCCCGTTGCTGCCGGAGGTGGCCGCCCACATCGGGGATCCGCCGGTGCGCAACATGGGCACCATCGGCGGGAGCCTGGCCCACGCCGACCCGGCCGCGGATTACCCGGCGGCCATGCTGGCCCTGGGGGCGACGATCAAAGCCGTGGGCCCGAACGGGGAGCGGGCCATCGCCGCCGATGACTTCTTCGTGGGGATGCTCACCACCGCCCTCGGGCCCGGCGAGATCCTCACCGAGGTCCACGTCCCCGTCCTGGGCAAGGGAACCGGCTGGGCCTATGAGAAGTTCCCGCACCCCGCTTCCCGCTACGCCGTGGTGGGGGTGGCCGTTGTGGTTCGGGTGGAGAACGGGATCTGCCGCGAGGCCCGGATTGGCGTCACCGGCGCCGCCCCTAAGGCCTTCCGGGCCACGAACGTGGAGCAGGCCCTGGCCGGCAAACGGCTGGACGAGAGGACGGTGCGGGCGGCCACGGAGAACATGGTCAGCCCGGAGGGCTTGCTGAGCGATCCCTTCGCCTCGGCCGCCTACCGCGCCCACCTCTGCGCCGTGCTGACCCGCCGCGCCCTGCTCCGGGCGGCGGAACGGGCGGCCGGATGACCATCAAAAGGAGAAGGAGGACTTCGGGGCGGGCCTCCAAAGGGCCCGCCCCGTGCTTTTTCCCACACAGAATTTCAAGCAAGCGTGTTAGAATAATCCGTGATCCGCGTTCCCGGAGAACCCGTTCCGGAGGCAGAGACCGGTGTTCCCCCGTTCCATTGATGAGGTGATCCGGGCCCTGGAGGCCCATCGCTACATCGCCGAGCGCGGGCTGGCCACGGCCATCTTCCTGGCCCTGCGGCTGAACCGCCCCCTCTTCCTGGAAGGCGAGCCCGGCGTCGGCAAGACGGAAGTCGCCAAGGTCCTGGCCGATCTCCTCGAAACCGAGCTCATCCGCCTCCAGTGTTACGAGGGGCTCGATGTCCACAGCGCGGTCTACGAATGGGACTACGCCCGCCAGATCCTTCAGATCCGCATGCTGGAGGCCTCCGGGGAACGGGACGAGGCGCGCATCCGCCAGCAGATCTTCAGCCCGGATTTCCTGATCAAACGCCCTCTCCTCCAGGCCCTGGAGGCGAAGAACGGCCGCCCGCCCGTGCTGCTCATCGACGAGCTGGACCGGGCCGACGAGGAATTCGAGGCTTTCCTTCTCGAGCTGCTCTCCGACTGGCAGATTACCATCCCGGAGATCGGGACGGTGCGGGCGGAGCAGCCGCCGGTGGTGGTGATCACCTCCAACCGCACCCGCGAGATCCACGACGCCCTCAAGCGACGCTGCCTCTATTTCTGGATCGATTACCCCTCCTTCGAGAAGGAGATCCAGATCGTGCGGGCCCGCATCCCGGAGGCCCCCGAACGCCTGACCCGACAGATCGTGGCCTTCGTGCAGGAGCTCCGACGGCTGGATCTTTACAAGCTGCCCGGGGTGGCGGAGACGCTGGACTGGACCGCCGCCCTGCTGGCCCTGGATCGGACGGAGCTGGACCCGACGGTGGTCGATGAGACCCTCGGGGTGTTGCTGAAGTATCAGGACGACGTGCTCAAGGTGCGCGGAGAGATCGCCCAGGACTTGCTGGCGAAAGCCCTCCTGCGGGCCGAGATGGCCTCCGGGGGCACCTGATCCCCAGGAATCGGCCTCACCCGGGGAGAGAAGGGAATGGGGGGCTACCTGCTGCATCACATCGTTCGATTCGGGCGCACCCTGCGGGCGGCCGGGGTGCCCATCACCCCCGGCCAGATCGTGGCCTTCATCCGCGCCCTGGAGTGGCTCCCCCTGGAGGACCGGGAGCTTTTCTACCATGCCGCCCGCTGCACCCTGGTCTGCCGCCGGGAGGACCTGGAGACCTTCGACCGGGTGTTCGAGTGGTTCTGGCGCAATCCCCTCATGGGAGGTCAGCTCCCGCCCGGCCTCCTCTCCACGGCCCCCGGGCCGATCCGCCGGCAGGAGAACCGACCCCGCCCCGCGGAGGTGGGCCATCCCCCGGCCCCCGAGCCGCGATCGGAAAACCCCGAGGCCCCGCCGGTGATCCTCGCGGATCGGGCGATGACCTACAGCCCCATCGAGATCCTGCGCCGCAAACCGTTCGAACGCTTCTCCGAGGAGGAGATCCAGCGGGTCCGCCGCCTCATGGCCCGCCTGCGCTGGCAGATCTCCGAACGGGAGACGCGCCGGCTGCGCCCGGGCCCCCGCGGAGAGCACCTGGATCTACGGCGAACGCTGCGCCGGAGCATGCGCCACTACGGGGAATGGGTGCGCCTGCTCTGGCGCACCCACAAGCGCAAGCCCCGGCCGCTGGTGGTGCTGTGCGACATCAGCGGCTCTATGGAGCGCTACGCCCGCATGCTCCTCCACTTCCTGCACGCCCTCAGCCACACCCGGCGCCACGTGGAGACCTTCGTCTTCGGCACCCGCCTCACCCGCATCACCCGCTGCCTGCGCCACCGGGATCTGGACGAAGCCCTCCGCGAGGTCAGCCACACGGTGGTGGATTGGTCCGGAGGGACCCGCATCGGCGAGTGCCTGCACGTTTTCAACCGCGACTGGGGCCGGCGGGTGTTGGGCCGCGGAGCGGTGGTGATGATCATCAGCGATGGCTGGGACCGCGGGGATGTGGAGCTCCTAAGGCGGGAGATGGAAAGGCTTCAGAAATCGTGCTATCGTTTGATCTGGCTGAACCCCCTGCTCGGGATCCCGGGGTATCAGCCCCTGACCCGGGGGATGCAGGCCGCCCTGCCCTACATCGACGATTTCCTGCCGGTGCACAACCTGGCCAGCCTGGAGCAGCTGGCCGCCCATCTGGAACGGCTCCCCGCCCGTCGCTCCGCCCGCCGCTCCGGGCTGGCCCGGCCTGTCCCCTCCGGGGGGCCGGAGTGACCGACGATGGGAACCGGGGAGGCGACGATGGCCATCCCACGAGAAGCCGAGCGCCTGTGGACTGCGGAAGACCTCCTGGCCCTGGGAGAGGAAGCGCGCTACGAACTCATCGAGGGGAGGCTCGTCCCCATGAGCCCCACCGGCTCTCTCCATGGAGACCTGGTCGCGGAGCTGACCATGATCTTGCGATCCTTCGTCCGGGCTCATCAGCTGGGAAGGGTCCTGACGGGCGAGGTGGGGTTTGTGCTGCGGCGGAATCCAGACACGGTGCGGGCGGCGGACATCGCCTTCGTGCGGAGGGAACGTCTGCCTGTGGGGGATCTGCCCCGCGGCTTCTTCGAAGGAGCGCCGGATTTGGTGGTGGAGATCCTCTCGCCATCGGACCGATATACGGACATTCTACGGAAGGTCAGCGAGTGGCTGGAGGCAGGGGCGGCGATGGTGTGGGTGGTGGATCCGGAGCATCACGGAGTGATGGTTTTCCGCCCGGATGGGACGCTGCACCTGTTAGGGGAGTCAGATTCGCTGGAGGGGGAGGAAGTGCTCCCCGGGTTCCGTTATCCGGTTGGGGAGCTGTTCTCTCCGCTCACCTGAAGCAAGAGGAGGGGCTGATGGCAATGCCGGTGAAGGTTCCGGAACGCCTGTGGACTGCGGAAGACCTCCTGGCCCTGGGAGAGGAAGCGCGCTACGAACTCATCGAGGGGAGGCTCGTCCCCATGAGCCCCACCGGACTCAGCCACGGATACACGGAGGCCCGGATCGTCGCGCTGCTGTGGTCGTATCTGCGAGAGCACCCCATCGGGATTCTGGTGACTGGCGAGGTGGGGTTTGTGCTGCGACGGGATCCGGACACGGTGCGGGCAGCGGACATCGCCTTCATCTGCGCCGACCGCCCGCCCCCGGAAGGCCTCCCCTTCGGCTTCTTCGAAGGTGCCCCCGACCTGGCGGTGGAGACCCTCTTCCCCTTCGACCGCTACCCCGACCTCCTCCGCAAGGTCAGCCAGTGGCTGGAGGCCGGCACCCGCCTGGTCTGGGTCGTCGACCCCGCCCGCCGCACCGTCACCGCCTTCCAGTCCGACGGCACCCTCCGCCTCCTCGACGAGTCCGCCGAGCTGGACGGCGGCGACGTTCTCCCCGGCTTCCGCCATCCGGTGCGGGACCTGTTCGAGCGCGGGCTTTGAGCAAAAACCCCCCGCTGGAGGTTTTCCATGCAAGAGGTGCTGGAGGCGATTGAGCGCTGGAAAGCGCGAGGGGAGCAGGTCGCCCTGGCGACGGTGGTGAAGGTCATCGGCTCCGCCCCGCGGGACGTGGGGGCCAAGATGGTGGTCTCCTCCGGCGGGGAGATGGCCGGTTCCGTGAGCGGCGGCTGCGTGGAAGGCGCCGTCTTCGAGATCGCCCAGGAGGTGCTCCGCACCGGCCGCCCTCGCCTGGTCCGCTTCGGGATAAGCGACGAAATGGCCTGGGACGTGGGCCTGGCCTGTGGGGGCACCATCGAGGTCTTCATCGAGCCCCTCCCGTGAACGCAAAGGGAGCGAGGCCATGGACTGGTTCGAGCGGGTGCGGGAGGCGATCCGCCGGGAGGAGCCCATCGCGGTGGCCACAGTGATCCGGGGTCCGGAGGCCTGGCTGGGCGCCAAATGGATCGTGGAGGCCGCCGGGGACGGCCTGACGGCCGGGCATCCGGAGCTGGACGCCCGGGTTCAGGAGATCGCGCGGCGCTATCTGGCCCTCGGCCACTCCGGAGCCGTCAGCCTGCCCACCTCCGAGGGCGAGGTCGAGATCTACATTGAGTCCTATGTGCCCCCGCCCCTCCTCCTCATCGTAGGGGGCACCCACATCGGCATCGCCCTGACCGCCATCGCCAAGATCCTGGGCTGGCGGGTCTACCTGATCGATCCCCGTCGGACCTTCGCCACCCCGGAGCGCTTCCCCCATGTGGATCGGATGATCCACGCCTGGCCGGACGAGGTGCTCCCCGACCTGATCACCCCCCACACCGCCGTGGCCATCCTCACCCACGATCCCAAGCTGGATGATCCGGCGGTGATCGCCGCCCTGCAGAGCCCCGCCTTCTATGTGGGGGCCCTGGGCAGCCGCAAGACCAACGCCCGCCGGCTGGAGCGCCTCCGCCGCAAAGGGCTGGACGAGGCCACCCTGGCCCGGCTCCACGCCCCCATCGGGCTGGACATCGGGGCCCGAACCCCGGAGGAGATCGCCCTGAGCATCATGGCGGAGATCATCGCCGAGCGGAACCGGCGGATCCCCCGTGTCCGCGCCCCGCAAGCCCAGGAGGCTCCCGCATGAAGTTCGGCCCGGTCCCCATCGAAGAGGCGGTCGGGCGCATCCTGGCCCACAACATCGCCGATGCCCAGGGGAACCGCATCTTCCGCAAAGGTCGGCGCCTGACGCCGGAGGACGTCGCCCGCCTCCGAGCGGAGGGGTATCAGGAGGTCGTGGTCGCGGAGCCGGAGCCTGGCGACGTCGGGGAGGAGGAAGCGGCCCGCCGCATCGCCCGGGCCTGCGAGGGGCCCGGCCTGCGCCCGATGCCGGCCGCAGGAGGACGGGTGAACTTCCTTGCGGATGGAGCAGGGGTGTTCCTCGTCGAGCCCGACCGGCTGGCCCAGCTGAACCGTCTCCCCGGGGTCACGCTGGCGACCATGACGCGAGGGAGCGTGGTGCGGGCCCGCCAGATCGTCGCCAGCCTCAAGATCATCCCCTTCGCCCTGCCGGAGGCGATCGTGGCCCAGGCGGAGGCGCTGCTTCAGGACAACAGCCCGCTCATGGGCGTCTACCCCTTCCAGCCCCGCCGCGTCGCCCTGATCCTCTCCGGCCACCCCGCTGTCTGGCCCCGGCTGATCGCCGATTTCGAAGCACCCCTCCGGGAACGGGTGGACGCATGCGGCGGGATATGGCTCGGGACCCAGACCGTGCGACATGAGGAAGCCGAGCTGGCCCGGGCCATGGAAGCGGCCCTCCGGCAAGGGGCGGATTTCCTGATCCTGGCCGGGGAGACGGCGATCATGGACGAGGAAGACATCGCCCCCCGGGCGATCCGGCGGATCGGCGGGACCGTGGAGGCTTTCGGGGCCCCCGTCGATCCGGGGAACCTCCTCCTCATCGCCTATCGGGGGGAGGTCCCGATCCTGGGGGCACCGGGCTGCGCCCGAAGCCGGCACCGGAACGTAGTGGACTGGGTGATCCCGCGTCTGATGGCCGGCCTGCGGCTCACCCGTGAGGAGATCGCCACGATGGGGCACGGCGGGCTCCTCGAAGATGTAGAGGAGCGCCCGGCCCCTCGCCTCCTCGGAACCTCTTCCTGAAGCGAAGTTGTTCCCCCTGGAAGATGCCGCTTAAGCCCGGGGAAGCCGGTAAAATCCATCCGGAACCCTTCTTCAGGGGCACTGACGCGTGCGCATCCCGCGCCTCGTGCTGATCCTGATCAGCCTGGCGGCGCTGATCTACATCAGCGAACGGCTCTGGCAGCTGTTCCGCCTGTTCGCCGACCTGGCCCGCATGCTGGCCCTGGCGGGGCTGCTGGCCTACATTCTGCACCCGGTGGTCGCCTGGATGGATCGCGGGCTGTTCCCGGAAGCGTGGCTGGAGCGCCTGATTCAGCGGGGGGCGCCCCCCGCGCTGCGCCGCCTCGCCCGCCTCCGCATCCCCTACGCCCTGGGCGCCACGCTGATCTACACTGGCCTGCTGGGCTTGCTCCTGCTGGCCCTCCTGCTGGGGTTGCCCCTCCTGATCCGCCAGGCCCTGGATCTGGCGGCCCTCCTCCCCCAACGGCTTCAGCACCTGCCCGAGGAGATGGTCCGGGTGCAACGGGAGCTGGCCATGCGATTCAACATCCCGCCCGAAGCCCTGGCCCTCCTCCCCTCCCGGGAGGCCTGGCAGGATCTGGCGCGCCAGGGGGCCGGATGGCTCTTCCCGGTCCTGGTGGAGACGGCTCGACAGGTCGGCGGGGGCGTGGTGGAGTTCCTGCTGATCCTGGCCCTGAGCTACTACACGATGCTGGACTGGCGCAACATCTCCCAACAGGTCCTTTCCTTGATCCCACGCCACTACCACGATGAGATCCACACGACGGCACGGATCCTGGATCGCACCTTCGGAGGGTTCTTGCGAGGTCAGCTCCTGATCGCACTCCTCAACGGGCTGGTCACCCTCCTGGTGATGCTGGCCTTCGAGGCGCCCTTCGCCGGGCTCATCGCGCTGCTCTCCGCCCTCATCATCCTGATCCCCATCATCGGGGCGCCCATCGCCCTGTGGGGCCCGCCCCTCACGCTCTGGCTTCAGGGCGCGTGGACGGCAGGGCTCTGGATGTGGCTGATCCTGCTCGTCTACCAGCAGGTCCTTTTTCACTTCCTGGTTCCCCGGATGCTGGGGGAAGCCACCGGCCTGCCGCCCCTGCTCACCCTGATCGCCGTCCTGATCGGAGTGCGTCTGTTCGGGTTCTGGGGGTTCGTCTTCGCCATCCCCATCGCCGGGGCCGGCTACAGCCTGGCCTTCCTGCTGCTGCGACCCCGTGAGGACGCCATCAGGGCGAGGGAGCGATCAGCGGAATCACCGTCCACTGATCCCATCGAAGATCGTAAATGAGATCGAAGATCATGCCATCCTCGGTGCGCACGCGAAAGCCGATGGCCTCGGGGGTCCGCCACCGCTGCAGGATCCGGGCGACCTGTTTTTCCGCCCCCTCCCATTCAAAGGCCTCCGGGCGCTCCGGATAGGTTGAGCCGGCATAGCACCGCACGCGAGCCATTTTACACCTCACCGAATATCCAGGGGATCCTCTGGGAGATCTCGCCCCCCATCCCAGCCCGCGTTTTAAGGGTCTTGACCGCTGTCAAAGATCATGCTACGATGCGCTTGGATCTGCAGCTCTGCCTGGAGAGTAATTGTGGAGCGAGTTCCGATCTCGAAACTTCGAGCCCGCTTTCTGGATTTCCTGGAGCGCGTGAAACGCACCGGAGAGCCGATCCTGGTGACGCGCCATGGGGAACCCCTCGCTCAGATCTTACCACCTCCCATCTCTGAGCGGCCCACCTCATGGTTAGGCGCTCTCCAAGGAACCGGAAAGATCGTTGGCGATATTCTAAGCCCTGCCACAAACGAACAAGAGTGGGAAGTCCTCCAGAAATGAAACTGTTGCTGGACACGCATATTTTCCTTTGGAGCCTTCTGGAGCCCGGACGTTTGACCCCCGCTGTGGCCCGCGTGCTCCAAGATCCTACAAATGAGCTATGGTTATCTCCAATCATGGTCTGGGAGGTTTTGATTCTCGCGGAAAAAGGTCGTGTGGTCCTTCAGCCAGAGCCTTTGACGTGGATCAGACAGGCGCTCAGCATTGTGCCTTTTCGAGAAGCCCCTCTCACTGGGGAAGTGGCCATTCAGAGCCGCCGTGTGAATCTCCCCCACCAGGACCCAGTGGATCGATTCCTGGTAGCCACAGCGCTCGTTTATGATCTAATCCTGGTGACAGCTGATGAACGAATTCTGAACACACGCCCGGTGCGTGTTTTACCCAATCGCTAAATGCGGAGAGCATCCTCATGAAATCCTTTGGCGGGCTTATGGTTGTCAGCATTGCCGGATTGCTTCTGGCCTGTCAGGCCGGAGGGAGGCCGAGCCCGACGCCCACGCCGGTTCCGCCGCTGCAGGCGCCGACGGCCACGCCCACCGCGATGCTCACCCCCACCTCCGCCCCGCCGCTCCGGCCCCTCGCGGTGGTGCGGGTTCAACCGACCGATCGGCTTCACGTGCGCGCCGGACCGGGTCCGGATCAGCCGATCCTGGCCGAGCTGCCCCCGGACGCGACCGGGCTGCTGCCCACGGGACGGGAGCAGACCGTTCAGGGCGCCCGCTGGGTGGAGGTCCGGCTGCCGGACGGGCGGATCGGATGGGTGAACGCGTCTTTCTTGACGGAGGAAGTTTCCCCCCAGGCCTTCTGTGCCGATCCGCAGGTCCAGGCGCTGATCGACCGCCTGGAGGCCGCGATCCGAGGGCGGGACGGTCAGGCGCTTGCCGCGCTGATCAGCCCGGTCCACGGCTTGCAGCTCCACGTCAACCGCCTCAGCGACGCGGTTCGGATCCGGCCGGAGCAGGCGGTCACCCTGTTCACAGACGAGACGCCGGTGCGCTGGGGTGTTCACCCGGCCAGCGCCATGGAGATCGTCGGCCCCTTCCGCCAGGCCGTGCTGCCGGATTTGCTGGATGTGATCGATCGCCCCCATGAGCGGCACTGCGGCCTGCTGGTGCCGCCGGTGACCTATCAGCCCGCGTGGCCGGAGGCCTACCGGGCCTTCAACTTCTACAGCCTGCACCGGCCGGGGACACCGGGCAATGAGCTGGACTGGCGGACCTGGGTGGTGGGGATCGCGTATGTGGACGGCCGGCCTTACGTGGCGGTGCTGATGCAGTTCTTCTGGGAGCCGTGAAAGGATCCCCCACCTTCTTCCCTTAGCGATCCTCCTCGGTGTAATAGGCGAGCCCCAGCACGCCCGGCCCGGCGTAAAGGCCCATCACGGGGGAGAAGGCGGTGAGGTAACACTCCCGGCAGTCGAAGCGGGCGAGGATCTGCTGCCGCAGGGCTTCCGCCTCCTCCAGGGCCGCCGCGTGGAAGACCGCCGCATGCACCGGCCGATCCTCCACATCCCGCGCCATTCGCTCGACCATCTCTTCGATGGCCCGACGCCGGGTGCGCACTTTCGAAAGCACCTCGATGCGGCCGTTCTGCATGGTGAGGATCGGCTTGATCTGCAACACGTCCACCGCCAGGGCCGCGAGGGCCGGCGCCCGCCCGCTGCGGATGAGATAGGTCACCGTCTCCAGGACCGCGAAGAAGCGGAGGCGGGGGCGAAGGGCCTCCACCCGAGCGACGATCTCGTCCAGAGATGCTCCCCGCTCCGCAGCCCGGGCCGCCTCCAGCACGAGGAAGCCCTGGGCCATGGTGGCTGCCTGGCTGTCGATCACCCGGATGGGCACCTCGGGGACCATTTGGGCGGCCAGCAGGGCCGCGTTATACGTGCCGGTCATCGCCGCCGAAACATGAATGGAGACGATCCCCTCCGCCTGCCGGGCCAGCTCCCGATAGGTCTCCAGGAAATCCCCGACGGAGGGCTGAGAGGAGGTGGGCATGATGCCGGCACGCTGCCAGGCGTAAACCTCCTCCGCGGTTACATCGATGCCATCCCGGAAGATCCGTTCGCCCAGGATGATCCGCACGGGGACGACGCGAATCCCATAGGCCTCGACCAGCTCCGGGGGCAGACAGGCCACGCTATCGGTGACCACCGCGATCCTCGCCATGGCTCTCCCTCGAGGAAAGGATCTGGCAGGGCAGCGTCCCCGCGCCTCGAAGCGCCCGGCGCATGAGGACCCTGGGGCTCGTGGAAACCAGCGGGAGGGAAGGCTATGGTCGGCCCGGGCGGCGGAACATCCAGGCTTCCCAGGAAGCGACATCCCGGTCCAGCCAGAGACGCCGCCAGAGCACCCGCCGCCGCTCCGCAGGGTCCACCGGGAGCGGCTCCCGATTGGCCTCCAGGCGTTTGACCACAGTGATCCCCAGCATGCCCAGCGCCCCTGCCGCGACCTCCGACGGCCCGTTCAGGAGGAGGACAAAGCCCGGCAGGGCCGCGATGGCCAGGAGAGCCGTCACCGCGGTCAGACGCAGCCCTCGCCCGATGGCGAGGCCTCCCAGGATCCATAGCGCCCCGGGAGGGAACAGCACCCCCAGCCATCCGAGGAAGGGCCCGATGCCCCGACCGCCGTGGAAGCCCAGGAAGAGCGGCCAGTTATGCCCCAGCACAGCGACCAGGCCGGCGGCCACCGCCACGCCCCGGGGACGTCCCAGGCTCATGGCCAGGAGAGCCGGCGCGGCTCCCTTCAGGACATCCAGGAGGCCGACCGGGAGAAGGGCCCAGCGGGACACGTGGTAATACACCATGGTCGCGCTGATCGTGCGGCTGCCCCACTGCCGCAGATCCACCCTCCGCAGGAGGCGGCCGGCAAGGTAAGCGGTGGGAATGGAGCCCAGAAGATAACCCAGCAGGATAAGTCCGAAATCCGCCATCGCTCCCTCCGCCCGTGAAAGCGCTTCGAGGCGCTGAAGGAGCAACCCCTTTTCAGCATACCCCGGATCACGCGAACTTTCCAGAGCCTCTGCCGGGATTTCCCGCCCTCCCCAGAACGGGCGAAAATGAAGCCGGACGGGGCCGGAGAAAGGCGCATCATCCCTTCACCACACAACGGAAGGAGGATTTGATGAGGGGAATCGGAGCTTGCGGGCGGATCGGGTTGTTGCTGATCCTCGGGTTCGGATGCCGGCCATCGCCCTTGCCGGCCTCCCCAACGATCCTCCCCTCGCCCACTCCGGCAGGCCAGCCATCCCCCGTGCCGGTTTCACCCACCGCCGTTCCTGCCCCTGCGACGCCGGGGGAGGAGATCCGTGAGCTCCGGCTCCGCAGCCCGGCCTTCGCGGATGGGGATCTGATTCCCGTGGCGTATACATGCACCGGAGCGGATCGCTCGCCTCCTCTGCGCTGGGACGCGCCCCCGCCGGGAACCCGCAGTCTGGCGCTGATCATGGACGATCCGGATGCGCCGGGAGGACGGTTCATCCATTGGGTGCTGTATCAGATCCCGCCGGATCGAACGGAGCTCCCGGAGGGCGTACCGGCGGAGCCTGCGGTGGAAGGTATCGGGTTCCAGGGTCGGAACGACTTCGGGCGCATCGGATACGGAGGCCCATGCCCACCGCCGGGCCCGGCCCACCGCTACCGGTTCACGCTCTACGCCCTGGACATCTCCCCGGATCTTCCGCCCGGCACCGGTGCCGCAGCGGTGGAGCAGGCCATCCAGGGCCACATCCGGGGGATCGGGCGACTGATTGGGCGCTACGGGCGATGAGCCACGTTCACCGGAACGGTTATCCTCCCCCGGTCGCCGAAAGCAGCGCCACGACGCGATCGAGGATCGCCTCAGCGACGGCGGCTTTGCTCATCAGCGGGAGCGGCTCGATGCGGCCCCGGGCGTCGATGAGGGTGACCCGATTGGTGTCCACCGCGAACCCGGCCCCGGGCTCCGTCACATCGTTGGCGACGATGAGGTCCAGCCCTTTGGCCCGGAGCTTCGCCTGGGCGTTTTCCAGAAGATCGCGGGTTTCCGCAGCGAACCCCACGATCACATGGGGTTTGCCGGCGGAGGCGCGGCGGGCGGCCACGCCGGCCAGGATGTCCACCGTTGGGATCAGCTCCAGGGTGAGCCCTTCCCCTCGCTTGATTTTGAAAGGCTGGCTTTGGGCGGGGCGGTAATCCGCCACCGCGGCGGCCATCAGGAGGACATCGGCGGCTTCAGCTTCCCGCCAGACCGCCTCCGCCATCTCCGCGGCGGTCCCCACATCGATGCGGCGGGCCCCGACGGGGGTCTCCAGGGCGACCGGTCCGGCGATCAACACCACTTCCGCGCCGCGGTCCAGGGCGGCCTGGGCCAGGGCGAACCCCTGCTTCCCTGAGGATCGGTTCCCGACGAAGCGGACGGGATCGATGGGCTCATAGGTGGGACCTGCGGTGACCACCACCCGGCGGCCGGCCAGCGGGCCGTTCCGTCCCAGCGCCCGGCGGATGTGCCCCAGGAGCTCTGCGGGCTCCACCATCCGTCCCCATCCTTCCAGGCCGGAAGCCATGCGGCCATAGGCGGGGCCGATGATCTCCACTCCCCGGGCCCGAAGCCGCGCCACGTTCTCCTGGGTCGCCGGATGGGCCCACATCCCCACGTCCATCGCGGGGGCCACCAGGATCGGCGCCCGGGCCGCCAAGCACAACGTGCTGAGCAGATCATCCGCCAGGCCATGGGCCATCTTGGCCAGGAAATCGGCCGTGGCCGGGGCGATCACCACCAGGTCCGCGGCCTCGCCCAGCGCGATATGGGGCAACGCGGTTTCCGGGGTGGGTGTCCAGAGATCGGTATACACCGGCCGGCCCGTGAGGGCCTGAAAGGTGAGCGGGGCGACGAAGCGCGTGGCGGCAGCGGTCATCACCACGTCCACCCGGGCGCCGGCCTGGGTCAGCTTGCTGGCCAGGTCCGCCGCCTTATACGCTGCGATCCCCCCCGTGATCCCCAGGACGATCCGTCGATCTTTCAAAACCGGGATCGGCTCCATCGGCTGTGCTCCGTCGGTTGCGGTCATCCGGGGCGATCCGTCGCCTCGTCTCCCTCCAGGAGGATCCGGTCGCCCTCCACGCCGGTGACCACCGCCAGGGATTCAATGGGCACGTTCAGAGGTCGCAGTCGGTCCCGCCCGCCTTCAAAGCGCTTCTCGATCACGGCGCCGATCCCGATCACCCGGGCGCCGGCGGCCTGGGCTAATCGGGCCAGCGCCAGGATGGTCGCCCCGGTGGCCAGGAAATCGTCGACGATCAGGACCCGATCCCCCGGCCGCAGATAGTCGGCGGCCACCAGCAACGTCACATCCCCGCCTTTCGTGTGGGAGGGGGCCGTCGCAAAGAAGATGTCGTCCCCCATGGTGAGCGGCTTGTGCTTGCGGGCGAAAACCAGAGGCACCCCCAGGGCGTAGGCGGTCATCAGCGCCGGCCCGATCCCGGAGATCTCCGCGGTCAGCACCTTGGTGGGCTCCAGATGACGGAACCGTCGGGCGAGCTCCTGCCCACAGGCGGCGATCAGGGCAGGGTCGATCTGGTGGTTCAAGAAGGCATCCACTTTGATGATGCCGTTCCCCAGATGACGTCCATAACGCCGGATCGCTTCTTTCAGCGCTTCCACCGGAAACCTCCCTCTGAAACGCTTTATACCGGATTCAGGCCGGGCGGAGATCTTCCGGCCCGAGCGGTGCTCTCAGAAGAAGTTTGACCTGAGCCCTGTGGAAGGGCAAGGGGGCCAAGAGAGGAAGCGCTCGGCTCACCGCCGCGGGCGCACGCGGATGAGGCCGAGGATCAGGCGGCGGGCGGTCGGATCGGCCCCCTCTCCGCTCACCGGCAACCGCTCCCCGGTCTCCAGCACATACATCCCGGCCTCCAGGAGATAGTCCCCGGCAGGCATCTCCGCCGGCAATCGAAGCACATAGCGATCCCGCAACGGCTGACCGGGGATCCAGTGGGTGGTCGGATACGCCCCCTCCAGGGGGACCTGATCGTCCTGAGCCCACACCGGGTTCCCGGTGGCCGGGTTCCAGGCCTCCCCGATCAAATGGGTGAACACCACATAGGAACGGGGGATCGGACCCTCCGCCTCCCAATAGAGGTCCAGAAACAGCGTATCCCCTGGCGCCGCCTCCGGCGGATTCCCCTCTCGGACTCCATACAGGCGATAACCCAGGAGCCGGATTCGATCCCCCAGGCGCGCGGACATCGGATGGGCGATCTCCGAGGGGGAAGGAGGAGGGATCGTCCCCTCCACCCGGAACGCCGGGATCGTCACCGATCCCTCTCCTTCCGCCTCAACCCGAACGACGTAATCTCCCGAAGGCGTGTAAGGGGTGACGGGAAGTTCCAGCGAACTCCGCCGGATCCCTGACCCCGCCGGGACATGGAGCTCCGTCCGAGCGATCTGCTGATCGGGCCTGCGGATCCATTCCACCGTTAGGGAGAGCGGACGGCCGGGCTGCAGATAAAGGCCGATGCGCATGGTCTCCCCGGGCCGGAACACACGCCCCACCCGATCGTATCCGAGGAAGATTCCGGGCGGATCCTTCAGGCGATGGATTTCGTTCAAGCGGGCCAGGTTCTCCGCAGGGACTGCAGTCTCCTGAGGAGAGGCCACATACAGGACCAGGCCGTTGTGACCGAAGGGGAACTCCAACGCACGGTGGAGATGGGCATCCAGCCACCGTTCCACCCAGCCCTCAGGGTCCTGGAGGTGGCTTTCCACCCGGGCCAGCCAGATCCGCGGATGGGCCCGGAGGATCTCCTCCAATTCCCCCTCCACCGTGTCCGATCGAACCGGGACAGCCTGCCGGGGGACCGGATACACCGGCGGGAGGCCGTTCGTCCCATCGATCCGCTCGTAGTAATACTGAAACTCCGGCGCGCGGTCCCCAGAGACCAGGATCACGCCATCCCCGGGTCGGGCGTAAACCCGGATCAGGAAGGGAAGAAGGGCCGGATCCGCCCGCCAGTGGCGGCTGGCGTAATACGCTGGGAGCGAGGCCAGCGATAGGCCGAAGGCGCCCAGCGCCAGCACAAGGGCGAAAGGTCGGAGGCGGGGGATGGAGAAAGCCCGGGCGATGGAGAACGCCAGCAAGAGGCTGAAGTAAGGCAGAGCGGGGAGGAAGTAACGCGCCTCCAGGCGGGGCGTATACAGGAAAGACCGGGGGCGGGTGATCAGCCAGACCGCAACGGGCTGGAGGGCCAGCCCGACGCTGAGCAGGGCCAGAGGAAACAGATCCCGTATCCGGCGCGTCGCGCGCACGGCTTCCCGCGCGGCGACGGCGATCCCGGGGAGCATCCCGGAGATCAGGACCACGGCGGGCCCGGCCCATCGCTCCACATAGGTCGAGATCCCCGTCGTCCAGAGCACCGCGCTCAACTGCAACACGGCGGACCACCCGGGGGGCGGACCGCCCGCCGACCAGGTGGCCATGCGAGGCAGGGCGAAGGCGAGCCACCCGAGCATCAGGAGCGCGAGCGTCCCGTGGGCGAGCAGCCATCGCGGCCAAGCGCGCCGGGGGATGGCCCACAGCAGGCTGAGGCTCTGGGGGATCCAGGCGAAGAGGGCCAGGTAGACCGAGAAGAGGGCGATGGAGCTGCTCAGCGCCCACGCGCCCCATATCCGGAAGGAGCCCGGTTTCCATGCGACCCGCAGCGCAAAGAACGCGGAGAGGGCGATCCCAAGGGCCGCCAGGGCATACATCCGGGTTTCCTGGGACCACCAGATGTGAAAACGGGAGAGGCCCAGAAGCCAGAGGGCGAGGAGTTGGACGCCGGGTCCGCCCAGCCGGCGGCCGGCAGCCCCCGCTGCAGCCACGGTGAGGACCCCGAAGGCCACCGATGGGAATCGAGCGGCGAACTCCCCATCCCCCGCCAGTCGGATCCAGGGCCAGAGCAGCGCATAGTAAAGCGGCGGGTGAGTGTCCCGCGCCGTCCCCCCAATCATCTCGGGGAACGGACGGCGGGCCAGCCCGATGGTGAACCCTTCGTCCCACCAGACGTTTGCCTCGCCCAGGCGATGGACGCGCAGGGCGAATGCAACCAGCAACCCCGCAAGGGCCAGGACACGGTATGCCGCCCCGCTCTTTAACTCGCCGCTTCGAGAGGAGCTCATGGCAGATCAATTGCTGCAAGTGGAATGACTCGATCTTCTTGAGGGACAAACATGCCCGAGTGGAAATTCACGCGCTCGCCGGTATCCAATCGGTAAACCCCTAATCCGATTCGGTAAGCGCCGGGGGATGCTGTCGGAGATATGGGAAGGCGCCGGATATCCTGCACGCTGGCACCCACGCGCATCCAGCGCGGCGGCAACGTCTTGCCGATGAGATAGCCATCCTCCTGGGCCACCAGACGACCGTCGGGCCCATAGAGGTGAAGGAAAACCGTCCAGTCCTCATGAACCGGAGCGCGAAGCGCCCAGGTCGTCAGAACAATCAGCTCCCCTTTTCCCCGCTCCACGGATGCTTCGCACAGAACCAGCGACCCCGGCCCGAAAGATGCCCGCTCGAACTGACACGGCCTGCGGCCACCGACTCGCACGAGACGCAAGGATCCCTCAGTTCGATAATCCACCCGGAAAACGGCGTCCGCGCGTTGCACGATCTCCGCCATTCCTTCCCAGCCCGGCCAGGATCCCAGCGTCCCATACCGGAAGCGCCACGGTTGCAGAACGTCCGGGAATGAGAGGGGAAGGACTTCCCATGATTCCCCCAGATTAGCGTGCAAGAACGCCCCGATGCCCACATAGTCTGGGATGAGAGGGATCCCTTCGTGGCCGAATGGATAGCGCTCCGATGAGCTGGCCAGCCAACTGGGATAATTGATGAACACAAGCGTGGAACCAGGGGGAACCTCCCGCACCTGTCTCAAGGTTTCCCGGACCAGAGCGCCGCCTGCCTTCATCTGCTCAAGCATGTCCTTTAGGAAAGCGCCATGGGCAAGGGCCACGGCACCGATTCCAACAGCGGCGAGGATCCTCCCCCATGAAGGGCGCCGGGCAAGCCACTGTATCCCCTCAGCCCAGATCCAGGCCGCTCCCGCTGCCCCCAGATACATCAAGCGGGGGCCGTCCATGACATACACGAAGGGTCGCGCCAGCAGCGCCGGAAGCACCGCCAGCCCATACCATCCCACTCCTACCACCCAGACTGATATGTAACCGGACTGATAAAACACAAAAGCCAGCGCCCCCAGGACGATCAGCCCCAGTAAGGCCAGCGCCGCAGACCCGGCCGGCCAGCCAGCGGGGATCGCCTGAGGAAGCGGGGTGATCAGTCCTTGAAGGAAATAAAGCGCGTTCCGTCCCCAATCCGCAACCGGTAGGCCTCGCATCGCCTTTCCGGGCCCAGCAAGGGAAACCCAGAGCGCCAGGGAGGCCATAGGGAGCATTCCATAGATCCAGGCAAAGATCCGAACGCGGGAATCAGTAGCCACAAGGCGCTTACCAGATAACACCGTCGCCAAGCAGACCAGCCAGCCCGCCATGACGCCGTGCTCGGCCGCGAAGGAGGCCAGCGCCACCGGGAAAAGCGCTCCAACCATCCCACGCAGAGTATGGGTAGAAGCCAGCAGGGCCCCCAATAGAGCAAGGAAGGCAACCAGCGGATGAATCAGAGCGCTTGGATAAATCACCGCCTGCAAGCTGAACGGGAATAGAAGAAACCAAAACGCCGCCAGGAGCGCAGCCCATCGTGACCCGGATCCGGAGATGCGCCGATACAGGAGGCCCACCAGAGCGGCGTTGAAAATGTGCAACGTCAATCCCAATCCCCGAAGGGCGAAGACAGCACCCTCCCTCCATAACAGGTCTGCCGCCTTCCAGAGCGTGAGGCCGAGGGGTCGGTAGTAACCCACCGGCCAGCGAAGAGAGGTCCAGATCTCAGCCCATCGGGCATCCCGCGCCGCCCGCAGGACAACCGGATCGTCGAACAAATAGGGGAGAGACAGGAAAGGTCCGAAGAGCCCCCACCCCAACCCGCCCAGAAGCAATAAGGTGGCGAGCCGGAACCCCAGAGAACGCACTCGATGACTCTCTTGACGGACCGTATTCACCCCTCATTCCTCTCCGGCAGATCCCTCGCCCTCCTCCTCCCCTCCCTCGCCTTCGCCGGCCAGCTCGGGCATCGCCTTCTCGATCTCCTCCGGCGTCTGGCCGGCCTCCAGGCGCTCGATGACCTCCTCGAACTCCGGGCCCAGATCCCCCAGCTCCTCCCCCAGCTCCTGGGTCATCCGCCGCATCCAGCGGCCGATGGAGCGAGGATCCTTCTCGTCCACATCCCCGATCCAGTCCGCGTCCGCCAAAGACTCCAGCCGCGCCTCCTCCGAGCGAAGCACCCGAACCCGGGAGATCAGACGGACCAGATCGGAGCTCCCACAGTAGGTGCAGGTGACCTGGCTGTGGTCGACCTCCGAAAAAGTGCGGAAGAAAGCCGTGACCCGACGCCGGCACCGACGGCAACGATACTCATAGATCGGCATGCGGAACCCTCCCCAACAGGATTCCACCGTGGAGGCAATTTCTGATTATAGCCCGATCCAAGGGGTCCGGCGGGGAGCGCCCGGGTTCAGGTAAAATGAGAAGCGATCCCACCGCATGCGGAGCGAGATGAGCAAACGGGAAGGCGCGGAAACCATGGAAACGGTTTTCTCTCCGGCCGTCACCCTTGAGGGGCTGGCCCAGCGCCCGACCCAGCCCCTCGTGGTGGTGATCTCCGGACCCTCCGGGGCCGGGAAGGACTCCCTGATCCGGCGGATGAAGGAGCTACAGGTCCCCTTTCACTTCGTGGTCACCGCCACCTCCCGTCCTCCGCGCCCCGGCGAGGTCGACGGCGTGGATTACCATTTCCTTTCCCGGGAACGGTTCGAGGCCGGTATCCGGGCCGGGGAGTTCCTGGAATACGCGGTGGTCTACGGGGATTACAAGGGCATCCCCCGCTGGGAGATCGAGAACGCCCTGGCCAGCGGTAAGGATGTGATCCTGCGGGTGGATGTGCAGGGTGCCGCCACCCTCCGCCGCCTGATCCCCGAAGCGGTGTTCATCTTCGTCATCCCTTCCTCCCGGGAGGAGCTCATCGAGCGCCTGCGCGCCCGCGGCACCGAGAGCCCGGAATCCATCGCCCGGAGGCTCCAGGCGGTGGAGGAGGAATTAAAGCACTGGGCGGAGTTCGATTACGTGGTCGTCAACCGGAACCAGCATCTGGACGAGGCGGTGGCGGACATCCTGGCGATCATCCGCGCGGAGCACTGTCGAGCACGTCCTCGGGGGGCCCATCGGGAACCCATGGATCCTCAACCCGGCGCCCCTCCGTCCTCTCCGCCGCCGCCCCGGTGAAGACCGTAACCTCGTGCGCTCCGGAAAGGGGACCCGTCCATGACGGGGACAGGAGACCTGTTCACACACGGGCGGGCGGAGGCCTGGAAGCGGGAAGCTCCTCTGGCGGCCCGCCTCCGGCCCCGGCGCCTGGAGGAGTTCCTCGGCCAGGACCACCTGATCGGGCCCGGAGCCCCGCTCCGGCGCTTGATCGAAGAGGGCAAACTGCTCAACTCCATGATCTTTTGGGGTCCCCCGGGCACGGGCAAAACCACCCTGGCCCTGCTCATCGCTCAGGCTGCCGGCGCCCATGTGGAAAACCTGAGCGCGGTCACCGCCGGGCTCGCCGATCTGCGCCGGGTGATCCAGGAAGCCCGCGAACGCCGCCGCCTCTACGGCCAGCGCACCCTCCTCATCGTCGATGAGCTCCACCGCTTCAACCGGGTCCAGCAAGACGCCCTGCTTCCTCACGTGGAGGACGGGACGGTGGTGTTTATCGGCATCACCACCGAGAACCCTTACTTCGCCGTCGTCCCCGCCCTGGTCTCCCGCTCTCGGGTGTTCTCGTTCCGTCCCCTCACCGAGGAGGAGATCCTGGCTCTGCTGCGCCGCGCCCTGACCGATGCCGAGAACGGCTACGGCGGACAGCCCATCGAGATCCCGGAGGAAGTCCTCCGCTTCTGGGCCCGGCTCAGCGAAGGGGACGCCCGCAGCGCTCTGAACGCCCTGGAGCTGGCGGTCAGCGCCACCGCCCCCGGACCGGACGGGGTGATCCGCATCACGATGGACATCGCCCAGGCAGTGGTCCAGCGGCGAGCCCTGGCCTACGACCGGGAAGCTCATTACGATACGATCAGCGCCTTCATCAAGTCCATCCGGGGCAGCGACCCCGACGCCGCCCTGTTCTGGCTGGCGAAGATGGTGGACGCCGGGGAGGATCCCCGCTTCATCATGCGACGCCTGCTGATCCTGGCAGCGGAGGACATCGGGCTGGCGGATCCCATGGCCATTGTGGTCACGGCGGCGTGCGCCCAGGCCCTGGAGTGGGTGGGGATGCCGGAGGCAGCCTACCACCTCGCGGAGGCCACCCTCTACCTGGCCACCGCCCCTAAAAGCAACAGCGCCGGAGCCTATTTCCGGGCCCTGGAGTTCCTGCGAGCGCATGGAGCCGGCGAGGTTCCCGCGCACCTCAAGGACGCCAGCCGGGACGCGGAGGCCCTGGGCCACGGCCAGGGCTATCAATATCCCCACGAGTTCCCGGGGCACTTCATCCGCCAGTCCTACTGGCCCGTCGGCCTCCCCCGGGTCCGGTTCTACAGGCCCTCGGATCAGGGCTACGAACGGGAGATCGCCGAGCGCCTCCGCCGCTGGTGGGGCGCCCTCGAAGGACCGGAGCCCTCCTCCATCCCGTCCGAGGGAACGTGAGCGCATCCCGGCTCCAGGATGAACCCGGGGCCGGGTTGGAATCCGAAAGACGAAACATGGGAGGCAGGATTGGCCCGGACGATCGCCGTTGTCAGCCAGAAAGGGGGAGTGGGCAAAACCACCACGGTGGTTCATCTGGGGGTGGCCCTGGCGGAACGGGGAGCGCCCACCCTGCTGGTGGATCTGGATCCTCAAGCGGCCCTGACGGCGGCCTTCGGGATCAACGAGGACCTTCCCTCCGGCATCGAGGCCGCGCTGCTCAGAGACATCGCCCTGGCCCAGGTGATCCGGAGCATACGCCCGGGTCTGGATCTGGCCCCCGCCACCTTCCAGCTCCATCAGGCGGAGATGAGCCTGCATCAACGGCCCCGCTGGCAACATCGGCTCCGGGAGGTCCTGCGGCCGGCCCAGGAACGCTACGCCTACATCCTGATCGATGCGCCGCCCGGCCTGGGCCCGCTGACGGTGAACGCCCTCACGGCCGCCGACGCCTTCCTGGTGCCCATCCGGCCGGACTATCTATCGCTCCGTAGCCTCAAGGGCCTGCTGATCGCGGTGGGGCGGCTGCGTCAGCAACTGGGGCTCTCCCTGGAGCTTCTGGGCATCCTCCCGACGATGGTCCAGCTCCACGTCCGACACCATCGGGATGTGCTCTCGGAGCTGACCGCCGCCTTCGGTCGGAAGGTGTTCCCGGTTTTCATCCCCCAGACCATCCGCTTCGCGGAGGCACCGGTGGCCGGCAAAAGCCTCCTGGAGCTCATGGCCAGCCACCCCGGCGCCCAGGCCTACCGTCGCCTGGCCGCCCTCATCGACGAGACCCGCCCGAAAGCCCGCTGAAGCCCGGCCCTGGATCCAGCCCGCAAGCCCTTCTCACCCGATCGATCCCGCCCGGGATCCAGGCGCCCAGCACAGCAACCCCTCTTGTTCGGCCGCTCGAACCTGCGGAAGCCATCTTCACCTGGGCGAGGAGAACGGTTCCCGCAAGCACCTCTCCCTCCAGCAGCCGGGCCACCTGATCGCTGTGCGCCTCCTGAACATAACGCTTGACCAGGGCGCTGGTGTCCAGATACAGGACTCTCATTCCCGATCCTCCAGAACCAGTTCCGCAAGCGTCCCCGGACCATGAAGCCGGACTGCGGGTTGATAGGGGGGCAGCAGGTGGCCATTCCACTCAATCAGCCCCGCACGCATCAATTGAATCATGCGGCCTCGAGGATCTTCGGAGAAGGGAAGGATCTGCCCAATCGGCTCACCGCGTTCCATCAGGATGATTGTCTCTCCTTTTTTGACTCGCTGAAGGTAATATCCCAGACGATCCCTGAACTGACGAAGGCCCAAGCGGATCACGCCCATGTCGCACTCCTCCTGGTTGGCATCCTCGTAACTCATGATAGCCCAATCTACATTAGCGGTCTCCTTTGCTCCCCCGAGCAAAAGGCGAACAGTAAAGTCTATAGAGCGATCAGGCCCCGGCGCAGGCCCTGGCGGACGGCCTCGGCGCGGTTGGCGGCGTGAAGCTTGCGATAGATGGAGGAGACGTGGAACTTCACGGTGCGCTCGCGGATGCCCAGCCGGGCCGCGATCTCTTTGTTGGCCAGGCCGTCGGCCAGCAGCCGCAGGATCTCCAGCTCCCGGGGCGTGAGCGGCTCGCCCGGCTCTTCGATGTCCCCCAGCCGCGCCTCGAACCCGGGCATCAAACGGGGATCGATCACAATGAGCCCTTCCGCCAGGGCCCGCACAGCCGCCCGCAGCGCCTCCGCCGGAGTCTCGAGGAAAAGCACCCCATAAACCGGGAGCCCTGCCCCGAAGGAGAGCAACCGCTCCCCCTCCTCCGGATCCTCCACCAGAAAGAGGGCTGCCGGCCCCTCGCCGGGCAGCCCTCGCCCTGTCCATCCCATATCCCGGGACGGGAACGCCCCGGCCACGACCACAACCTCCGTGCTGGAGCGCCCCAGATCCGTCAGGGAGGAGGCCTCCTGCACCACCCGGATCTCCTCCCCCTCCAGCATCGCGTGCAGACCGGCCCGGAGGGCCGGAACGGCCGCCACGACGGCCACGCGGATCATCCGTTCCCCTCCCGGATCAACCCATCTACCGCGTCCGCCGGGACCGCCAGGCTTTGATCCCCGCCCACCACCATCGCGCTCACCCCCACCACCCGTCCCCAGGCGTCCAGCAACGGGCCACCGGAGTTCCCCGGCGCCAGCGCCGCATCCGTGCGCAACAGACGGAGCGTCCCGCGCGGGCCGCCGGTTCGGACGATCACCCATCCGCTGAACACCCCCAGGGTGAGGGAATAAGGCTCGCCCCATGGATGCCCCAGGGCCAGCATCAGGGATCCCACCCGAAGCGTGGCCGGATCGCGAAGGGGAAGCGCGGGCCCCACCGGCTGTGGGAGCCGGAGCACCGCCAGATCCAGCTCCGGCTCCACGATCACCGGAACCGCGGGCAGGTGCGCTCCCGTCCACAGGGTCACCCGATGCGGCCCGCGGGCGAGCAGGTGGGCGCTGGTGACCACAAGCCCCGGCCGCGCGAGGAAGCCGGCCCCGAACCCCCCGCGGCCGTTCCACACCCGCACGACGCCCGGGATCACCTGCTCCAGGACGGCCCCCAGGGCGGCATCCACCGCCGCCGGAAGCCCCGCCACGGTCCACCCCGGAAAGGCCATGGTGCTTCCTCCCGTGTCTCCCGATGCTCCCCCACGATCAGCGACAGCGTCCGCCGCTCCTCCCCCCGGAGCACCTCCACCTCAACCGGGCGACCCACCACATCCCCGAAGAGCTGGGCCTGGAGATCCTCCGCATCCTGGACCGGATGGCCCTGGAAGGCCGTCAGGATGTCCCCCGGGCGCAACCCGGCCTGGGCTGCCGGGCTCCCCTCCTCCACCCCCACAATCAGCAACCCATGGGATTGAGGACGTCCCAGGGCCGCCTGCTGCGCTGGGGCGAGGGGAACCGATTGCGTGCGGACGCCCAGGTAGCCCCGGCGGACCTGTCCTTCGCGGGCCAGGGCCTCCGCCACCCGCCAGGCCAGCCGGATGGGGATGGACAGCGGGATCCCGGCCAGGCCGGAGGTGTTGATCCCGACCGCCCGCCCTTCCCCATCGATCAGCGGGCCTCCCGAGAAGCCCGGATACATGGTGGCATCGGTGCGCAGATAGCGCTCCAGCCATCCGCCCCAGGGCGTGCGGAGCGGACCGCCGACCGCGGTGATCACCCCCAGGCTGGCCTGGATGCCCTCCGGGGTGGGCCGCCCCAGGGCCAGGACGATCTGGCCCACCCGGGGTTCCCTCTCCGCGATCTCCAGCACCGGAACCGATCCCTCGGATACCCGCAACAGCGCCAGATCCGTGGCGGGGTCCCGGCCGATGCGGACGGCTGTCCGCTCCCGGCCGTCCGGCAACACCACCCGGATCTCCTCTCGCTCGATGACATGGTCCGCCGTCAGCACCAGGTCTGCCGCGTAGCCGACCCCGCTGGCTGGCCAGCGATCCCGCGCGTCCACTGTGACCGTGGCCGCCGCCCCTCGCGCGGCGGCCTCTGCCAGGGCCTCCGACAAGGCGACCAACGGATTCGGAAACTCGCGCTCCATTGGGACCTCCTTTTGTTTCGGTTGCCCGGGGAGCGAGGCCGATCGCCTCTCCTCCTTCGGGTCTCCACGCTCAGCATACCGTGGGGATCCTCCCAGCGCCCCGGCCATGCGGACAGGAGAGATCCCGGACTTGCGGGCAATCCCCATCGCTTCGCAGAAGCGGCTTTCGACACGACCCTTGCCGTCTCGAGGACGGCAGTTCAGGGCCAAAGCGCCCTGCGTAAGAAATTCATCCCGGCATCCGTATTGTAGGAGCGGCTTCAGCCGCGAACCTTGCCCTCCTGAAAACAGTGGTTCGGGGCTAAAGCCCCTCCTACCAAAAAGATCACCACCTGTAGGAGCGGCTTCAGCCGCGACCCTCACGCCATCGAAGACAGAGGTTCGGGATGGAAGCCCCTCCCACAAGAAAGCAACCTTCGCCTTCTGGAAGACGGAGATTCGAGGCTAAAGCCCCTCCTACCAAAAAGATCACCACCTATAGGAGCGGCTTCAGCCGCGACCTTTACGTCATCGAAAACCAGAGGCTGGGAGTTGCCGGAGCGGCTTCCGTCGCAACCCTTGCGTCATCGAGGACGGAGGTTCGGGGCTAAAGCCCCTTCTACAACAGAAACGGATTTTCGTAGGAGCGGCTTCAGCCGCGAACTCCTTGCGGGATCAAGAACATGCGATTTGGGACTAAAGCTTCTCTCACAGGAAGCACCGATCACACAGGACCCTGCCCGTTGATAGGGGAGCAAATCGATCCCGGCGAAAGCCATGCCCGTCGGGAAACAAAGGCGTTGTGGGGCTTTTGTAGGCCGAAATTCCTTTCGGCCTATATCCAGGGGGTAGAGAGACGCGCACCGTTTAGAAGGATACGTTTTCAGAAAGGGATTCAGGCCTCTGGATTGAAGAGGGACCAGCAGGCGATCGGGGATGCGCGCGGATTCTCTGAGATCGGATGCGGAGCCTTCCCTGCGTTCACCCCAGCCCGCGATAAACTTCGAGGGTACGCCGGGCGGTCTCCTGCCAGGAGAACTGCCCGGCGCGCGCCCGCGCCGCCCCCCGCCACACGGGATCCTCGGCCCTTTGCCAGGCGACCTCGAGGACGCGGACCATCCCCTCCACATCCCGGGGATCGAAGAACATCGCCGCCTCCCCCGCCACCTCCCGCAACGCCGGGATGTCCGAACACGCCACCGGCACCCCGCAGGCCATCGCCTCCAGGACCGGCAGGCCGAAACCCTCCCAGAGGGAAGGGAAAACGAACAGCCGCGCGCCGGTGTAGAGGGCCGGCAGATCCTCCTCAGGGACCATCCCCAGATCCCGCGCGCCCGGCCGGAGCCGCAGCGGGTAACGGGGATCCCGCGGGCCGGCCAGGATCAGCGTCGCCGATGAATCCGGAAGCCGCTCCCGCACGCGCGCCCATGCCTCCAGCAATCGATCGATGTTCTTCGATGGCTTGTTCACCCCCACCCAGAGGGCATACGGCGGCCGGATGCCGTAATGAGAAAGGGCCTCCGTCACCTCCTGTGGAGGGCGCGGGAAGAAATGGGGGTCGGCCGCTTCAGGGGTCACCGCCACCCGGCCGCGGGGGACGCCGAAGAGGCGGAACAAGTCTTCCTGCGTGGCCCGGGAGATCACGAAGACCGCATCCGCCCGGGCCAGGACGCATCGATGCCAGAACCGATAGAGCCACCGCTGGAGCGCGGACCAGGCAGCGGGCAGGCGCAGCGGGGCGAAATCATGCAACGTCACCGCGAGCGGAGCCGACCGCCGGAGCAGACCCAGGGGGACCGCATAGTGGGGCACGTGGACCAGGGCCTCCGGCCATCGCCGGAGAAGCCAGGGGATCACCCAATGCTCCGCCGGCGCAAAAGGAGGGATGGAAACCGGGATCCGCTGCACGGCCGGGAACCGATCCAGCGCCCGCAGATCCCAGCGTCGGTTGGGCGCTTGCGGCACGTAGAGCAGACGCAGCCGCAGACCCGGCTCCAGCGAGAGCATGGCTTCCAGCAGGCGGAAGGCGTAGCGTCCGATCCCCGGGAAGCGATCCTGGATCACCCGGCCGTCGAACACCACCTCCATCCCCGGGCTCTCCCTTACGAGCCGGACGCCCGCTCATACAGCTCGACCAGCACCCCGAAGGCGCTGCGGGGGTGGATGAAGGCATACCGCGTCCCATCGCTCCCCACCAGGGGGGATTCATGGATGAGCTGCACGCCGGCCTCCTTCAGCCGCTTCAAGGTCCCATCCAGATCCTCCACCTCCACGCAAATGTGATGCAGGCCCGGGCCCCGACGGGCCAGGAACTTCGCGACGCCGGACTCTGGATCCGTGGGCTGCACCAGCTCAATTTCTCCCCCTTCCATGGGGAAGAAAGCCACGCGGACCTGCTCGGCCGGAACGTCCGCCACCCGCGCCAGGGGCAGGCCCAGCAGATCCCGGAAGAAGGGCAGGGCCGCTTCGAGATCCTCCACCACGATAGCGACGTGGTTCAGCCGCGGCATCCGCAACCTCCCGTTCGGCGGTTCTCGGCGATCATCCGGGGCCCAGCCAACCGCGCGAAGACTTCATGGGTCCCCCCGGATGGAGGAAACCGGCTCCTCCCAGCGGGCGGCTTCCCGGCCTCTGAGGGCGTGCCCCATCGGCCATCCCCCTGCTCCAAGCCAGGCGCCCGCGCTGTCGATGAGGACGTCCCAGCCGCTGGGGTGACGCCCGGGGACTACGCTTTGATGGACCTCGTCGGTGATCGCATAGAGGACAGCCCACAGCCATCCCAGCAGGCTCGGGCGCCTCACGGGCTCCGCCTGCAGCGCCCAGCGGGCCAGCGCAGCCAGGATCGCGTATTCCAGGGCGTGGGCGGTTTTCTTAAGGAGCGTGTCCAGCCACGGCTCGGGAGCCTGGGGCAGATGGGGCTGGGCGGACAGGAGGAAGATCACCCCCATCCAGGCCAGGGTGAGGGCCCAGCGGACCCCGCGGGGGGCCTCTCGCGCAGCCCGTTCAAGGACGCGCCGTCGCTCGCTCCACGGCGTAGGCATAAGCCTGCTCCAGGGTCGGCATCCGGTGTTCCCACTGATGGGCGGCGAGGATCATCCGTCGCGCGTTCTCCCCCATCCGCCACGCCTCCTCCGGGCGCTGCAGCAACATCCAGGCCGCCTCGACCATGGCCGCTGCATCCCCGGGGGTGACCAGCCATCCGGTCTCCCCGTGACGGATGTATTCGGGGACCTGACCCACGGCGTCGGCCACCACCGGGAGCCCGACGGCGAGCAGGTCGATGAGCTTCATCGGACACTTGGCCCGGTTGATCAGGTCGTCGTCCATGAGATAAAGGGCCACATGACCCCGGGCCAGGACCTCCGGGAGTCGAGCGGGTTCCACCCAGCCTTCCCAGTGGACCCGCCCGCTCAGGCCGGCCTCGGCGAGGGCGACGCGAAACCGCTCCTCCTCATCACCGAGCGCTTTGCCTACATAAAGAAAGACGAGATCCTCCGCGCGCCGGGCCAGCTCCCCCATCACATACACGAGGCGCTCCAGGCGGAACTCCAGGAAACGGGTGTAGAGGACGACACAAGGCGGTCCCGGGGGTTGCGCCCGCGGCGGGGCGTGGAGGAGGGCAGCGTTGGGCACATAGAACACCCGGCGGCGCGGGATCCCCATCGCCCAGGCGAGGGTCTCCAGAGCGCGGCTGGCCACCGTCAGGGCGTCCGCGCGGGTCATCCCCCATCGCTCCTGCCAGGCGAACAGACGCCGCTGCCAGGACGTATAGGGGTTCCGATCGTTCCATCCCCCCGGGCCCTCCCAGTCATCGGTGTCCACCACCAGGGCACCCCGAAAGCGCCCCGCCCGGCGCAACTGATGGAGGATCCAGTGGACAAACCCGGCGTAGGCTTTGGGTTTGAAGGCGTGCACCACATCCGGCCGCTCGCGGAGGATCAGGCGAACCATCCGGTGGGTCCAGGCGAGGGGTGGCCACGCCCGTGGAGGGAGCGACGCGTAGAGGATGCGCACGCCCTCCTCCTCCCAGGTCCGTCCCGCGTCCTCGACGTTCGGCCAGGGCGGCAACACCAGGACCACCCGGTGGCCCCGGCGGGCCAGGGCCTTCGCCATCGGCAGCGCCCGCGCCGCCATCGTCCCTCGCGGGCGCAGGCCGAAGGGGCCGACCATCACCACGGTCCAGGACATCTGCTCCCTTGACCTCGTCCCCAGCGGATTCATTCCACCGTAACGCTTTTGGCCAGGTTGCGGGGCTGATCCACATCGCATCCGCGCAGCACCGCGATATGGTAGGCCAGCAATTGCAACGGCACCACCGCCACCACCGGCTGAAGCCAGCGGGGAGCATGCGGCACCGAGAGGACCACATCGGCGCGTGCGGATGCCGTCCGGTCGCCGTCGGTGACCAGAGCGATCACCTGCCCCCGGCGGGCCCGCACCTGCTCCATCTGGCTGAGCATCTTCTCATAAGTCACGGGGTCCTGCAACGCCAGGGCCACCGTCGGCATGCGCTCATCGATCAGGGCGATGGGCCCGTGCTTCATCTCCCCCGCCGGATACCCCTCCGCGTGGATGTAGCTGAGCTCCTTCAGCTTGAGCGCCCCCTCCAGGGCGATGGGGTAAAGCAACCCTCGCCCCAGGTAGAGGAAGTCCTCATAGCGGTAAAAGGCCCGGGCGACCTCCACCACCTCGGCCTCCTGGTCCAGGACCCGGCCCAGGAGGTCGGGCAGGCGGGCCAGCTCGCGGACGTGCTCGCGAAGCTCCTCCGGGCTCAGGGTCCCCCGCAGCTCGGCCAGCCGCAGGGCCAGCAGCAGCTCGTCCACGATGGAGGTCGTGAAGGCTTTGGAGGAAGCCACCCCGATCTCGGGGCCGGCGTGCATCAGGATGCAGGCATCCGCCATGCGGTGGGCCTGGGAGCCGATGACGTTGACGATGCTCCACAACCGCGCGCCCCCCTCCCGCGCTCGCTCCATCGCCGCCAGAGTGTCCACGGTCTCCCCGCTCTGGGAGATGGCCAGCACCACCGTGTCCGCATCCAGCACGGGGTCGCGATAGCGGAACTCGCTGCCGTAATCGACCTCGGTGGGGATGCGGGCCAGGGATTCAAAGTAGAACTTGCCCACCAGCCCGGCATAATAGGAAGTGCCGCAGGCCACGATCACGATGCGGGAGATGCGCCGCGCCGCCTCGGGGCTCAGCGGGACCTCCTCCAGCGTCACCCGGCCGCGCTCGAAATCCACCCGTCCCCGCAGCGTATCCGTGACGGCCCGGGGCTGCTCGTGGATTTCCTTATGCATAAAGTGCCGGTAGGGCCCCTTGGCCGCCGCCACGGGATCCCAGGGGATGGTCTGCACCGGCAGGTGCACCGGCTCCCCCTCCAAAGTCCACACCCGGACGTCGTCCCGGCGCACCACGGCCATCTGGCGGCTCTCCAGGAAGAGCATGCGGCGGGTGTGCTCCAGGATGGCCGGGATGTCCGAGGCGACGAACATCTCCCCCTCTCCCAGGCCGATCACCACCCCTCCGGCGTTGCCGATGCGGACGGCGATGAGGCGATCGGGGTGGTCGGCGGAGAGGACGACGATGGCATGGGCGCCCTGCAGAGCCTGGAAGGCGCGGCGGGCGGCGGTCTCCAGGTCGGCCCCGGCGCGGAGGTGCGCCTCGATGAGATGGGCGATGACCTCGGTGTCCGTCTCCGAGGTGAAGCGATGGCCCTCCGCCTGGAGGGCCTGGCGCAGCTCGAGGAAGTTCTCCACGATCCCGTTGTGGATCACGGCGATGCGCCCCGTGCAATCCCGGTGCGGGTGGGCGTTATGATCCGCGGGGGCGCCGTGAGTCGCCCAGCGGGTGTGGCCCATCCCGATGAACCCAGAGGCCGGCTCCGCTTCCAGCAGATCCATCAGCTGGCGGATCTTCCCCGCGCGCCGCCGGACCTCCAGCCGGCCGTCCTGGACCACCACCAGCCCGGCGGAGTCGTAGCCCCGGTATTCCAGCCGTCTCAGGCCCTCGATCAGGATGGGCACCGCATCCCGGTGCCCGACGTATCCGACAATGCCGCACATGGCAGCCTCCCGAAATGAAGGGGGAATTTTCCGGAAGACCATCCTTCGCCCTTCCCGGGCCAGCGTCCGGCCGGGAGGGCCTGTCAGGAGGATCGATCGAGGGCCGCTGCCGGCCGTTTTGTCCCGCCGGTTGCCCGGCGGTTTTGTCGGCCGGCTTCTGGAGGGGGGAAGTAGGGGTCGCGGCCGGACCCCTGGCGGCATCCGCCGAAGCCTCGATTTTCCCCGGCTCAGAAGCCGGGTTAGCCCCGCCGGAGCGGGGAACCGCCTCCCTCGTCACCCGCGGGAGATCTCCCACGGGCCAGGCGCTGGCTTCCCCCCGGATCCCCGCCTGACCATTACGAACCTCCTGCTTCAGACTTTTGTATGCATTATAATCGAAAGCGAAGAATCCCCGGCCCCTTGAGAACTCCACCATTGATGGACCCGGAGGGAGGCGGGATGTGAAGCGGGAAGCGGTGTTGCGAGAGCTACGGGAGGTTTTCGGGCCCCGCGGGGTGTTGTGGGAAGCGCATCACCTCCTCCTCTACGAATACGATGCCTCCATCGATAAGGGCCGCCCCGATTTCGTGGTCTTCCCCACCTCCACCGAGCAGGTGGTCGCCGCCGTGCGCATCGCCAACCGCTACGGGTTGCCCATCGTGGTGCGCGGCGCGGGGACCGGATTGAGCGGCGGGGCGGTGGCCGACCAGGGCGGCCTGATGATCGTGACCACCCGCATGCGGCGCATCCTGGAGATCGATCCCGTGAACCTGCGGGCCGTGGTCCAGCCCGGGGTGGTCAACCTGGCCGTCTCCCAGGCCGCCGCCGCCTACGGCCTTTACTACGCCCCGGACCCCTCCAGCCAGAAGGCATGCACCATCGGCGGCAACGTCGCCGAGAACTCCGGAGGGCCCCACTGCCTGGCCTACGGGGTGACGACCCACCACGTCCTCGGGCTGGAGGTAGTGCTCCCGGACGGGGAGGTCATCGAGGTGGGTGGCGCCGCCCTGGACTGGCCGGGCTACGATCTGACCGGGTTGATCGTCGGCTCCGAGGGAACCCTGGGGATCGTGACGAAGGCGATCCTGCGCCTGCTCCCTCAGCCGGAGGCCGTGGTCACCCTGCTGGCCGTCTTCGACACCGTGGACCAGGCCAGCGAGGCGGTCTCGGCCATCATCGCCGACGGCACCATCCCCGGGGCCATCGAGATGATGGACCGCACAGCCATCCAGGCCGTGGAGAGCGCCAAGCGCTGCGGCTACCCTACGGACGCTGGGGCGGTCCTCCTCATCGACGTGGAGGGGTTAACCGAGGGGCTGGAGGATCTGGCGCATCACATCGCCCGCATCTGCGAGCACTATGACGCCCGGGAGGTGCGGGTGGCCACCGACCCCGTCGAGCGGGAGCGCCTGTGGTCCGGCCGCAAGGGAGCCTTCGGGGTCATGGGACGGCTGGCGCCGAGCTACTACGTGCAGGACGGCGTGGTGCCGCGGGATCAGCTGCCGCAGGTGCTGCGTCGCATCCAGGAGATCGGGCAGCGTTACGGCCTGGTTATCGCCAACGTCTTCCACGCCGGCGACGGCAACCTCCATCCCCTCATCCTGTTCGACGAACGGGATCCCGAGCAAACCCGCCGCGTCCTGGAGGCCGGAGCGGAGATCCTGCGGGCGTGCGTGGAGGCTGGAGGTTCCCTCACCGGCGAGCACGGCATCGGCCTGGAGAAGCGGGATCTGATGCCGCTCCTCTTCTCCCCTGCGGATCTGGAAGCCATGGCCCGCATCAAAGCCGCCTTCAACCCCGAGAACCGCCTCAACCCGTGCAAGATGTTCCCTTCCACCAAGATGTGTCTGGAAACATGGAGTCGCCGCCGGGCGCGGATGGCGGAGCCCATCCGCTACCGCGCCGGATCCCCGGAGATGCCCCCGGAGGAGGAGCTGTGGATCTGACGGAGCGCTACCAGCTGGACGGCCGATTCCCCCGATCCGTGATCCATCCCCGCACCGTGGAGGAGGTGGCGGAGGCGCTGCGTGAGGCCGCTCGCTCTGGATGGGCCGTCGTGCCCTGGGGGAGCGGGGCCCACCAGGGATACGGCGAGGCGCCCTCCCGCTATGATCTCGCCCTGGACCTGACCGGCCTCTCCGGGATCGTGCGCCATCGCCCTGCCAACCTCACCGTCCGCGTGGAGGCCGGGATCCGCCTGGCGGACCTGAACGCCCAGCTGGCCACGCACGGCCAGTGGCTCCCCCTGGATCCCCCTCCGGGGGATTCGGCGACCATCGGAGGGATCCTGGCCACCGGCCTGAGCGGCCCCTTGCGGGCCCGTTACGGCCCCCCTCGGGATCTCCTGATTGGCATTCGGGTGGTCCTGGCGGATGGAACCGTCGTCCAGGGCGGTGGAGAGGTGGTGAAGAACGTGGCCGGCTACGACCTGCCGCGGCTCTTCTGCGGCTCCCTGGGCACCCTGGGGGTGATCGTGGAAGCCGCCTTCAAGCTGTGGCCCCGGCCCAAAACCGAGGCCACCGCCCTCTTCGGGTTCGCCCGCGCGGAGGATGCCATGCCCCTCACCCTGGGCCTGCTCCGCCATCCCGGCTTCCCGCTGGCCGTTGAGGTCCTGAACGCCGCGGCCTGGGCGGAGCTCCGCCGGCAGGTCTCGCTTCCTGAGACCCCTGAAGCGCGCATCTGGGTCCTGGTGCGGGCAGGAGGCTGGCCGGCCTCCGTGGAGCGCGTGTTGCGGGACGCTGAAAACCTGGCCGCCGCCGCTCAGGCCCGGGAGCGCCTCTCCGGGGACGCGGCCGCCCTGCTCTGGGCCCACGTGCCCCGCCTCACCGCCCTGCCCTACCCGCCCCCTCCGGACGGCCTGTGGGTGCGGCTGGGCGTCCTGCCCGCCCAGGTGGCGGAGGCCCTCCGGACGCTGGAAGCATTTCCGGATGTTCGGGTGATCGGGCAGGCTCAGGGAACCGCCGGGGTGATCTATGCGCGGGCCCATGGGCCGCTGGAGGCGCTCCTGGGCTGGGGCGAGGCCCTTCGATCCTTCGCCCTGGCCCGAGGCGGGCACTTCACCCTCCTCAACGGCCCGGAGGCCGCCCGGCGCGCCCTGGGCCTGTGGGCGCCCCAACGGCCCGAGATCGCCGCGATGCAACGGATCAAAACCCAGCTGGACCCACACGGACGATTGAGCCCGGGGCGCATGGGATGGTAGCGCGGAAGCCATGTCCGTTCTGTCAGATCGCCCACGGCGAGGCGGCCGCCTGGATCGTGCTGGAGGATTCCCACTCCGTTGCGTTCCTGGATCACCGGCCGCTGTTCCCGGGACATTGCCTGTTGATCCCCCGGGAGCACTACGAGACCCTTATGGATGTGCCGCCGGAGCAGATCGGACCGCTTTTCCGGAACGCCCAACGGCTGGCGCGGGCGATGGAGAAAGGATTGGGCGCGGAGGGCTCCTTCGTGGCCATCAACAACCGGGTGAGCCAGAGCGTGCCGCACCTGCACATCCACGTGGTGCCCCGGCGCAAGGGGGACGGCCTGCGGGGCTTCTTCTGGCCGCGACAGCGCTACGCCAGCGAGGCCGAGATGGCGGAGATCGCCGCCCGCCTGCGGGAGGCGTTGGAAAGCCTTTAGATGCTCTTGGGCTGTAGAAGCTCAGCTCCGTAAGCCAGAGCGGCTCGGATATCCTCGCGAGTTAACTGTGGATACTGTTCGAGCAACTCTTCTTCACTTATGCCATCGGCCAAGCTGCTTACAATAACGGAAACAGGAATGCGAGTCCCGCGGATGCAGGGCTCGCCATGGTGCAGCTCAGGATCCACCACAATCCGTCCACGCCATTCTACGTGCATGAAAAGGCTCCCGGTCAACGGGGATCTCTGAGCACTATAACGCTGGTAGCCGCAATTCGACAAGCGAATGCAGTTCGGACACGCCATTATTGGGACCCGCTACAGCCCACCTCGGCGGGCTTCCGATGGTGGCTTCGGGCCATTCGAGGGGCTTCCATTCGGGGTTGACCTGACCCCATTTGGGTGGGTGTCCGAACTTCTCTCTGAAGGTCAGATGCTTGTGAGTTGAATGCCGGCCCTTGAGCTCCAGCGGGAGGGACCCATATGGCGGCGCAGGAGAGGGTCCGAGAGGGGATGGAGGTGCGGGGGTTCACGGCGGATCACCCGCCGGATTACGGGGAGATCCTCCGCTGCACCCACTGCGGGCTCTGCCTGAACCAGTGCCCGACCTTCCGGGTGCTGGGATGGGAGCCGGATTCGCCCCGGGGGCGCATCTACCTGATGCGGGCGGTGGCGGAGGGCCGTCTGGAGATCAACCCGGACTTCCGGGAGCATATGGAGGTCTGCCTGGCCTGCCGCGCGTGCCAGACCGCCTGCCCCGCCACCCTGTCCTTCGGACGCCTGGTCGAAGCCGCCCGCTGGCAGGTCCTCCAGACGCTCCCGCTCTCACCCCCAGAGCGCCTGATCCGCGCCGTCGTCTTCGGGGGGATCCTTGCCCATCCGAGCCTCCTGGCCCTGCTCTCCCGCGGGCTGTGGCTTTACCAGGCCAGCGGGGTCCGCGCCCTGATCCAGCGGAACGGGCTGATCACCCGCCTGCCCGCCGCGCTGCGGAACATGGAGGAGATGCTCCCGGATCGCCTCCCCTCCCGCTTCCTTCCCACGGGAAGGCTCTATCCGGCAGTGGGGGAGCGGCGCGGACGAGTCGCCCTGCTGGCCGGATGTGTCATGCGCACCTTGCTGGCCCCCATCCAGGAGGCCACGGTCCGGGTCCTCACCCGTCAGGGATTCGAGGTGGTGATCCCGCGAGGCCAGGTTTGCTGTGGGGCGCTGCACGTGCACGCCGGAGAGCGACGGCGGGCCCAGGCGCTGGCCCGACGGAACCTGGCCGCTTTCACGCGCGAGGAGGTCGACGCCATCCTGGTCAACGCCGCGGGCTGCGGCGTGGCGATGAAGGAATATGGGGATCTTCTGAAGGATGATCCCCACTGGGCGGAGGCGGCGCGGACCTTCAGCGCGAAGGTTCGGGATGTGACGGAGTTCCTGGACGCCGTCGGACTGCGGCCGCCGCTGCGCCGCATCGCCGGGCGGGCCGTTTACCAGGACCCCTGTCATCTGGCCCACGGCCAGGGGATCCGCGCCCAGCCCCGGCGTTTGCTGCGGGCGGTGGGGTTGACCGTGCTGGAGCTCCCCGACGGGGATCTGTGCTGCGGCAGCGCGGGGATTTACAACATCACCCATCCGGAGATCGCCGACGCGCTGCTCGAAGAGAAAGTGACGCAAATCCGCCGGCTGAACCCCGAGCGAGTGGTGACCGCCAACGCGGGCTGCCTGCTTCAGCTGGCCATGGGCCTGCGCCGCAACGGTCTCTCCATCCCGGTCCAGCACGTGATAGAGGTCCTGGACGAGGCCACGGCCGGTTGAGACCGGGCCGACGTCCGGCTCATCCGTCGTCGACGCGCGCCGCATCCTGCAGCAGGCGATACGTCTCCCAGGTCGCCCGGGCCATCCACCACGCCAGGCGCAGCCCGTGCAGGCCGTCGATGTAGCCCCGCAGCCGGACGAACCGCCGCCAGAACTCCCGGACCATCATCGTCCACGGGGTGTAGGGTTTAGGGCGGACGCCGGCCTGGCGCAGGGCCTGAGCCTCCAGCCGGGCGTAGGCTCGTTGCTTCGCCCGGAACTCCGCCGGAGAGTCGTAGTTGTGATGGATCAGGGGGTTGCGGAGATAACCCGCCTCCCCCTGCAGGACCACGATCTCATGGACCGGGCGCTCATAGCGCGCGTAGCCCCGCCGGAGCACCCGCAGCTGATAATCCGGCCACCAGCCTCCTCCCCGCGTGAGCCGCCCGAAAAGATAATTCCGCCGGGGAACCCACCACCCCACATAACGGGGATCCCGGATGGCCTCTCGCACCTCCTCGCCGAGTTCCGGTGTGGCCCGCTCATCGGCATCCACGAAGAAGATCCAGTCCGCCTCCACCTGTTCCAGCGCCGCATTCCGTTGCGCCGCGTAGTTCTCAAACGGATGCTGGAGCACCTCCGCCCCGCAGGCCCGCGCGCGCGCCACCGTGTCGTCTTCGCTGAACGAGTCGAAGACGACGATGCGATCCGCCCAGCGCACGCTCTCGATGCACGCCTCGATGAAGGCCGATTCGTTCCGGGTGAGGATGACGACCGCCAGCATCCCCGCCTCACGGGAGCGAGGGGCTTCGCAAGGCTTCGCGAGCCATGCGCTGCACCGCCTCGTAAGCGGCGCGCAGCGCCGGCGCCTGAGGATCCGGCGATCGGGCGAGGGCCTGGGCCCGCCGCCCGGCCCCCCAGGCCAGCAGGTTGCAGGCCAATCGGAACTTCCACGCGGGATAGTGCCGACGATACAGCCGCAGCCGGCTGGCCCAGAGGGCCCGGACCATCTCCGGGCGCACCTGACGGGCGCTCGCGCCGCCTGCGTGCACGACCACCGCCGCGGGCACGCAGTAGCGCGCCCATCCCGCCCGGGCCATCCGCCAGCACCAGTCCACCTCTTCCGCATAGATCCAGTATCCCTCATCGAGCAACCCCACGGAGCGGATGGCCTCCCCGCGCACCAGCATGGCCGCCCCCAGAGGATGGCCGATGGGGAAAGGCTCCCCCCGCGCATACCAGGAGCGGGGATAACGGCCGTTCAGCCGGCTCTCCAGCAGCCGCGGGTGAAGAGGGAAGAGATCGAGGAACAGCTGGGCCAGCCCCGGGAACTCAAAGGCGCTGTGCTGGAAGCCGCCATCGGGATGGATCAGCCGGGGCCCGCAAACCCCTGCCCGGGGCGTCTGCTCCATAAAACGCACCAGCACCGCAGGAGCCTCCCCCTGGACTTCGGTGTCAGGGTTCAGCAACCAGACGTAGCGCGGAGCTCCCGGATCTTCGGGGAAACCCATGGCGCGCAACGCCTGATTGTTGGCGGCCGCGAACCCCCGGTTGACGTCGTTGGCGATGAGCTCCACGGAGGGGAAGGCGCGACGGATGGCCTCCACGGTCCCGTCGGTCGAGGCGTTATCCACCACCCAGATCCGAGCGGGGAGGCCGGAGCGATCCAGGGCGGCCTCCAGGGCGTGCAGGGCCCGCAAGGCCCACTCCCGGACGTTCCAGGTCACCATCACAACGGCCAGCAGGGTCACGGCTGGATGCGCACTCGGATCCGGGATTCGAGGAGCGGAAGCCACGGCCAGCCGGGGGGCCATATCCGGATCTCCGGCGGCCGGGCGAGGGGAAGGGCCTGCAACCGTTGGAGCGCGCCGCCCGGAGAGCGCCCTCGCAGCGCGTGGCGGATCTGCGGGATCGACAGGAGCGGGACCGCGCGGCCCTGGGCCTCAAAGGTGAGGAGAATGCGCGGGGTTCCCTCGGGGCCCGTTTCCACCTTCGCCTGCAGCTGATCGCAACCGGAGAACGTGAACCCCTCCGCCGCCAGCTCGGAGTCGGGAGGAACACGGCGGCTGAGGGCGATCAGCGCCATCGCCCCCACGTCGCTCTGGATCACCTTGTAGCCGGTCACCTGAGCCCGGATCTCCCCTCGCAGGCTGCCCGCTTGCTCTCCGATCAGGCGATCGTAGCTCTCCAACAGCACCCGCACCTGAAGCGTAGAGGGGAGAACGCAATCTTGCGGATCCAGGCCGGCCCGCATCTGCGCGTAGCCCTGTTGCCGAAGCTGGTCCAGAAGGGTCTCCCGCACGCGTTTCTGGTCCTCCGCGGTGACCACGGGCACCGTCTCCATTTTCCCCCCTGAGAGCGGCTCCGGATTGCTCACCCGCAGGGCGAAGGCCAGCGGCCCTTCTACCAGATTGATCTGGTTCGGCCCCACGTTGCCCACCGGCCCCGGCTCCAGGGCCCGCACCCGAGCTTCCGCGGTCGCGCCGAACCCGGCCGGCACCGTCACCGACGGGCTGATCACGAAACGGACCGCAATGCCCCCGCTGGCCGCCCGAACAATGGTCCCCGCCGGGACTTCCACCGGCTGGTTCAGCTGGTTGACGAGGACGACCCTTCCTTCCGCGTAACCGGCCGGTTTCTCCTGACGGCCCGTAGCCTGGATCTCCGCCCGACCCTCTACGACGACGGCAACCGGATAGGCGGGGATCGCCCCACGGGCGAGATCTCGGGCGGAGAGGCGGGGATCTGCCTCCAGGGTGCCGGTGACCCCGATGGCCTGCGCCTGGGGGTGCAGGGTGATCTCCGCCGAAGGGATCAGGAAGACCGCCATCGTCAGGAGGGCGAGCAACCCCAGCGCCCCCACCGCCCGGCTGAGGGAGAGGGCCCAGCGGGGAAGAGGGCGCCGTTTCGATTCCGCCCAGTTTCGCAGGGGCTCCGTAAGGCCCCGGATCGGCGGAGCGGGCTCCACATCCTCCGGACCCGCCCATGGCGCTCGCAGGGCGGCCTCGCGATGGGGAAAGGCGGGGATCCCCAGCTCCCGGGCGGTTTCCCGTCCCTCCCGGGAGGGCGTGACCAGGGCGATGGACTTCCCGAGCCCCTCGGCGAGATGCTGGAGGCGACGCAGAAGCACCGGGCCCATGGCCGGATGCTCCTCCGGGACCTCCAGGACCACCCGCGGGGCGGCTGCGAGGGCAATGCGGAACCGGAGGGAAGCCCAGTCGTCATCCGGCCACACGGTCAGGAACTCCACCCCCTCCCCGGGTTCGCGAGGCGGCGATTCGAGATCCATCTCCCTCATCCGTTCCGACACAGCCGTGCGATCTCCTCAATGGCATCGTTCACGGAAGGAACCATGCGATCCGCGTAGGCCTCCAGGACCTCCGCCTTTGGGCCGGGGTGGGGAGCGACCCCAAAGACGGTGAGCCGGATCGACATGCCCAGCTCATACAGGCGACGGACCATCCGGAAGACCCCCTGAATCCCCTTCACCGAATCCTCCACCAGCACCACGTGCCAGGGAAGTTTGGCCCATTTCACCAGAGGCCCCATCAGGGCATTGAAGATCAGCGTTTCGTAAGCGGCCTCCAGCGCGGGGATCTCCTCGATCCCATCCGAAGAGGCGACGGCCACGGCGAAGGCGGCCAGGCTGTGAAGGAGATGGGGTTTGGTGGGATTCTCCTCCAGCCCGACCCGCTCGACCAGCCAGAACAGACGCCCGAGGCCGACCGGCCGCCAGTCCTCCAGCCCCACCAATCGCGCTGCCAGCTCCGCCTCCGGTGAGTAAACCGGGAGCGGCGGCGCCAGCTCCCCGTCAGGCGGTTGAGAGGGACGGGAGGTATAGAACGCAGGGGCCAGACGGCCTTCATACCAGAGGTCCAGCAAGGCACAGGCACCCTCCCGGGTCAGCAACGGCTGATCCCGCTCCAGAAGCCCTTGAGGGACCTCCACCGGTGCCGGACGGCCATAGGTCTCCGCGTAGGTCCGGCTTCCCACCATCCAGGCCTGGAAAACGGCGGTCGTGGGACATGAGAGCCGATGGGTGTCCGCCAGCAAATCGAGCAGCAACGTCTCCAGGGCCTCCGAGCGGGGCAATGAGGGCAGCGCCTCCCGCCGCCAGAGGCGAAGGGCCGCCTGGGAGGGCCGTTCCCCGGGCTGAGCGGCCTCACCGGCCCGCCGAACCCAGGTCACATAATCCGGGCGGATCTGTCCGCTGTCCAGGGCGCGATCCGCCAGGCGGACCATCGCCTCCTCGAAATCCGGGACGATCCACTGCCCATCCAGGCGGGCCGCCTCCAGCAGGAGGCCTGCCAGGCAGATGGCCGTGGAATCCCACTCGCTGGTCACCCCGGAGGCCTCGAACCATTCGATATCCATCTCGGTTGGAAGCGGGATCTCCCATCCCAGACGTCGGGCGAAGGTGCCCAGGGTCGCCGGGATCCCCTGCTTGTAGCCCACGGGGAGCACCAGCACATCATCGATGTCCAGCAACAGCGCGACGGGCATGGACCTGCCTCAGGGTGCGAATTCCGGAGGGATTCTATCCCGGAAGACGGATGGATCACAAGGGGAGCAGGGGAGCCCACCTCGGGCGATCCCATTCCGGCGATCAGGCTATAATTGAAAGGGGTTGCGGAACGGGCCGGTGGCGGAACTGGCAGACGCGCGTGGCTTAGGACCACGTGGGGCAACCCGTGGGGGTTCGAGTCCCCCCCGGCCCATCATGGCACCACGCGAATGACTCGTGGAGCGCCTCGGAGAGGGGCGATCCGGCGGGTCGTCCTTTCAGCCTCCTGTATACACAGCCTCCAGGCGTTCCGCCAGGGCTTCCCAGCGATGATGAGCTTCTACATAGGCTCGCCCGGCAGCCCCCAGGGCCGCTCGCTCCCCCGGGCTGTCCAGCAACCGCAACACGGCGGCTGCGAAAGCTTCCCCGCCTTCCGCGATCACCAGATCCCGTCCAGGGACCGCGCTTAAGCCTCCCTGAACGGGCGGTGTGGCGACGACCGGCGTGCCCATTGCCAGCGCCTCCAGCACCTTGTTCTGGATCCCCACCGCATACCGCAAGGGGCACACGGCCAGCGTGGCCCGGGCCAGATACGGCCGGAGATCCGGAACCGTCCCTACGATCTCCACCCGGGGATCGCGAGCCGCCCGACGCAGCCACGCTGGGGGGTTCCGGCCGACGATCTGCACGCGGACCTCCGGGCGATGGGCCCAGATCCGTGGCATGATGTCGCGGATCAGATCCAGGGCCGCCGCAAGGTTGGCGTGATAGCTCATCTTCCCCGTGAAGATCAGCGTGGCCGGATCCCGGGGGACCGCCTGAGGGCGGAAGAACTCCAGGTCCACCCCGTTCGGAATGACCGCCAGGGAGGCCCGGCCATCCGGGGCCAGGGCACGCAACGCCGCCGCGTCCTCGGGGGAGGAGATCAGGATGCGGGGGAACCGCGATAGCCATCCCGCCTCGAACCGCCGCGTCCGTTCCAGCTCCAGACGGGCCAGATAACGGACCCGGGCGGTGGGAGCCAGGGCTTGCGCCTGAGCGAACAGGCGGGTGATGCTGTCCACCGCGTCGAAGACCAGACGCTCGGGAGGGACCTCTTGGGCGAAGAGCGCCCCGCGCAGATGCTCCACATGGATCACCTCCCAGCCCTCCCGAAGGCTCTGACGCAGGGCCTCCCGCAGGCCCGGATGATCCGCGTAACCGGCCTGCAACGGCTCCCCCCGCGCCCAGGCTCGCACGGCATTCCAGAGCGTGCGCCCTCGGGAGAGCGGGAAACCGCGCACATCGACCCCGAGCGATTTCAAGGCCTCCGACGCCGCCTCGCGATCCTCCGGAGGCTGAACCGCCAGCACCCGGATCCGATGACCTCGCCGGGCCAGGGCTTGCACGAACCCAAAGGGCCGGATCCGAATCGGCGAAGGCGGATACGGGAGCACCATCAGGATGCGCATCCTGCTCTTTCCTCCCGCTCACCTGTCATCGGAACTTTTATACAGCCGTCCGGTTAGAATCCCAGCACAAACGGGTTAGAAACACGCGCCAAGCTCCCAAACCGAGGCTTGGGCCAATCCCCGGGATATAAGGGCGTCGCCCGTTGCCGAAGGCTTACCGCCTTCTAACCCCCTCGATACAGCCTCCCAACCCCCCGCTTTTACAGTGAGGCCAGGGCGAAGGGCACGCCTTCGGCGCCCCATTCTTGTTCACGGGAGCGATCGATCGTGATGAATGAAACCGTTCCGCAGGTGCGTGGGATCCCGGTTCCCTCGAGGGTTGCCATGAAAATCCCGATGGCGCGTCCGCTGATCGACGAGGAAACCCGCCAGGCCGTCCTGGAGGTGCTGGAATCGGGGCGCTTGGCCCAGGGCCCCCGCGTGCTGGAGTTCGAGGAACGCTTCGCGGAGTGGAACGAGGTGCCTTTCGCCATCGCCGTGTCCAGCGGGACCGCGGCGTTGCTCCTCGCGCTGATGGCCCTCGGGGTCGGCCCGGGCGATGAGGTGATCACCACGCCCCTCACCTTCGCCGCCACCGCCAACGTGGTCCTGTTCGTAGGAGCCCGCCCGGTGTTCGCCGACATCGACCCGATGACGCTGAACCTGGATCCCGAGGCGGTGGAGCGACGGATCACCGCCCGCACCCGGGCCATCCTTCTGGTCCATCTGTATGGCAACCCGTGCGAAATGGAAGCGTTTCAGGAGCTGGCGGAGCGTTACGGCCTGGCCCTGATTGAGGATGCCGCCCATGCGCCCGGCGCGCTGTATCAGGGAAAGCCGGTGGGATCCTTCGGCATCGGATGCTTCTCGTTCTATGCCACCAAGAACATAACCACCGGGGAAGGCGGCATGATCACCACCGGCGATCCCCGCCTGGCCCGCCGTCTGCGGATGCTGCGGGATCACGGCCAATCCGCCAAATACGTCCACGAGATCCTCGGATTGAACTTCCGCATGACGGAGCTCCAGGCGGCCATCGGGATCGGCCAGCTGATCCATATCGACAGCTGGAACGCCCGACGTCGGGCTCTCGCCGCCATTTACGATGCTCGCCTTCGAGGGGTCGACAAGCTGGCCATCACCCCCCGGAGCACTCCCGTTTATCATCTCTACACCATCCGTGTCCCGGCCGGGCTCCGGGATGTGCTCCGCCAGCGCCTGGAGGAGGCCGGGATCGAGACCGGCGTCCATTACCCGATCCCCCTCTATCGTCAGCCGCTTTATCAGCGTCTGGGCTACAACGACTCCCTCCCGGTCGCGGAGCGCGCCACGCAGGAGGTGCTCTCCCTTCCCATCCATCCCGCCCTCCGCGAGGAGGAGATCCTGTATGTCATTGAGACCGTGAACACGTTGATGGACGAGCTGACAGGAGGTTGAGATGAAACCGGTGCGTGTGGGGGTGGTCGGAGTGGGCTCCATGGGGGAGCGGCACTGCCGGGTGCTGGGATCCCTGCGTGGGGTGGAGCTGGTGGGCGTTTATGACCGCTGTGGTGAGCGGGCGCTGGAGGTCGCTGCCCGCTATGAGACCCGGGCGTTCGCCCGCCTGGAGGATCTGGCCGCCGCGGTGGAGGCTGCCACCATCGCCACCCCCACGCCCACCCATGCGGAGATCGCCCTGGAGCTGATCGAACGAGATGTGGCGGTCATGATCGAGAAACCCATGGCCACCTCCACCATCGAGGCCATGGCCATCTGCGAAGCCGCCCGCCGCCGTTGCGTCCCGGTCCAGGTCGGCCACATCGAGCGCTTCAACCCCGTCTACACCGAGCTTAAGGCCATCCTGGGCGCGATGCGGCTGATCAGCCTGACCTTCCGGCGTCTGAGCCCCTACGCGGTCAGCAACCACGACGCCGATGTGATCCTGGATCTCATGGTCCACGACCTGGATCTGGCCATCGATCTGATCGGCGCCCCGCCGGCCCGCATCTACCCGGTGGGACGCCAGGTGTTCTCCGAAGCAGTGGACTACGCCATCCTGACCATGGAGTTCCCGGGCGGGGAGCTGGCCACCCTCTTCGCCTCCCGGGTGACCGAGCAGAAAGTCCGCGCCATTGAGATCACCGCGGCCGAGGCTTACATCGAAGCCGATCTCCTGAACAAGGGGATCACGGTTTACCGCTACACGATCCCGATCTACACCAACGACAACCAGCCGGTGAAATACCGCCAGGAAGGGTGGATGGAACGGATCGGGATCCCCATGGCGGAGCCCCTGGCTCTGGAGCTCCAGCACTTCGTAGACTGCGTGCGAACCGGGAAGACGCCTCAGGTCTCCGCGCAGGATGGCCTGCGGGTCATCCAGCTGGCGGAACGGATCCGAACGCTTCTGTATCAGGGAGCGGCCGTGGCGCTCCGCTTTCCATCCCTCGCCGCCCCCGTCGGGGCGAATCCCCAGCTTTCGGAGGTCGAACGTTGAAGATCGTGTCCGTGGTGGGAGCCCGCCCCGAGTTCATCCAGGCCGCGCCGGTCAGCCGGGCCTTGCGGCAAGAACACCATGAGGTGCTGGTCCACACCGGCCAGCACTATGACGACCGCATGTCCCGCATCTTCTTCGAGGACCTGGATCTGCCACAGCCGGATTACAACCTGGGGGTGGGCTCCGGGCCTCACGGCCGCCAGACCGGCGAGATGATGGCCCGCCTGGAGGAGATCCTGTTCCGGGAACAGCCGGACCTGGTCATCGTGCGGGGGGACACCAACTCCACCCTGGCCGGGGCTCTGGCGGCAGCGAAGCTGCACATCCCGCTGGCCCACATCGAGGCCGGCGAGCGCAGCTTCAACAAACGGATGCCGGAAGAGATCAACCGGCTGGTGGCCGACCGCCTGGCTGATCTCCACTTCTGCATCACCCGACGCGCGGTGCAGCATCTGGCCCGGGAGGGGATCACCGAAGGGGTTTTCTTCGTCGGGGATGTGATGCTGGACGCAGTGCGGATCTACCTGCCCCGCGCGCTGGAACGAGCGCCCGCCCTGCTGGAGCAGCTCGACCTTTCGCCCGGCGGATACTTGCTGGTCACCGTCCACCGGGCCGGCAACACCGACTCCCCTCACCGTCTCGCCGGGATCCTCTCCGCCCTGAACGCCATCCCGGAGCCCATCCTGTTCCCGGTTCATCCCCGAACCCGTCAGGCCCTGGAGCGCTACGGCCTGCAAGCAGCAGATCATGTCCGTCTGATCGAGCCGGTGGGCTACCTGGACATGCTCGCCCTGGAGGCCCACGCCCGGATGATCCTCACGGACTCCGGCGGGGTCCAGCGGGAGGCGTATTTCCTCGGCATCCCCTGCCTCACCCTGCGGGAGGAGACCGAGCTGATGGAGACCGTGGAAGTGGGATGGAACCTCCTGGTTGGGACGGATCCCCGCCGCATCGTAGAGGCATGGCGGTCCTTCCGGCCCCGCGGCCCCCGTCCGCCGCTGTTCGGGGATGGCCACGCAGCGGAGCGAATCGCCGCGGTGCTCCGCCAGAGCCCTCCGCGCTTCGGCCAGCACTACCGCCGGCCGGATCAAATACGGCTGCGGCCGCTCGAGGAACGAGAGCTTTCCCTGATCCCTTCCCCGGGTTGGGGATCCGGCTGAAGCGCCCCAGGGATCCAGGGATGGCCAGGGACATCGTGGAAAGGTTCCCAGGCAGGGAAAGGAGTCAGCCATGAACGGAGCCGCGCTTCTGGTGGAAAGCCTGCAGCAACAGGGCGTCTCGGTGATCTTCGGTCTGCCGGGCGATGAAGTCGCGTTCTTCGAGGCGCTCCGGGGCAGCCCCATCCGGTTCATCACCGTGCGCCATGAACAGGCTGCCGCCTTCATGGCGGATGCCTACGGCCGGCTGACCGGGCGCCCAGGGGTCTGTTTCTCCACCCTGGGGCCTGGGGCCACCAACCTGGCCACCGGCCTGGCCAACGCCTTGCTGGACCGCTCCCCCGTGGTGGCCCTTTCTGATCAGGTCCCCACGGACCAGATGCGACCCGGAGTTCATCAGTATATCGACCTTGTGTCCATGTTCGGGCCGATCACCAAATGGAGCGCTGTGATCCGCGACCCGGAGCTCATCCCCCCCACCCTGGAATACGCCTTCCGGGTTGCCCGGGCGGAACGGCCCGGACCGGTGCACCTCACCCTTCCGGTGAACGTGCTGGAGCGGGAGTGCTTCCTGTTCCAACTGGGCAGCGAGCTTCCGGAGCGTCCGCTCTCCCGGGGCGGTCGCCCGGACCCCCGGGCGCTGCAACAGATGGCCGCGTGGCTTCGCGAGGCCCGGGCCCCGGTCCTGCTCGTGGGCAATCTCCCTCTGCGCGCAGGGTTTCTGGAGGCCCTGCGCCGTTTCATCGAAGCCTACCAGATCCCAACCCTGACCACTTATATGGGCAAGGGAGCCCTGCCCGAGGACCATCCCCTCTGTCTGGGGGTGATCAGCCGTCACGCCCGGGGGGAGCTCGTGGGCCTGTTCACTGCATGTGATCTCATCCTCACCATCGGCTACGACGAGGTGGAGGGTGTCAAGCCCAGCCTGTGGATGGTCGGGAACCACAAGCGCGTGATCTGCATGGACAGCGTGGTGGAGGGGGAGAGCCCGCTGCTCTCCGCCGACCTCACCCTCGCCGGGGATGTGGCGGCGATCCTGGAAGAGCTGACGGCCCTCGCCCCGGCCGACCGCCAGCCCTGGCTGGAGGTGACCGCCGTGCGGGAAGCGATGCAACGGCCCCTGCAACGGCCGCTGGCGGAAACCGCGCCGCTCTCCCCTGCTGCGATCACCCGGACGCTGTCCCGTGTGCTTCCGGATCGCGGTGTGATCACCGTGGACGTCGGGCTCAACAAGTATGCCATGGGCCTGACCTATCGCATCCGGGGAAGCCAGCGGATCCTCTTCTCCAACGGGCTTTCAGCGATGGGGTTCGCGCTCCCCGCCGCCCTGGGCGCTCGCCTGGCCTGCCCCGAGGAGCCCATCGTGGCGGTCAGCGGCGACGGCGGGTTCCTGATGAACGTCCAGGAGCTGGAAACCAGCGCCCGCCACGGGCTCCCGGTGATCGCCCTGGTGCTGCGGGACAACGCCCTGGGGTTGATCCACCGGATGCAGATGGCGCGCTTCGGAGATGCCGTGGGCACCACGCTGGGGAACCCGGACCTGCCGACCCTGGCCGCCGCCTTTGGTGCGAGGGGCATCACCGTGGACAGCGTGGACATCCTGGCGGACGTCCTGATCGAAGCCCTCTCCTCCCACCAGACATGGGTAGTCGACGTTCCAACTTCCTATGAGGGATGGCTCCAATGAAGAAACGTCCGAAGCGCATCCTGTTGCTGGGCGCAGGGGGACCACCGGGGATCAACGTGATCCGCTCCTGGCGGGAAGCCCCTGAGCCCTTTTACATCGTGGGAACCGATATGAACCCCTTCCATCTGGAATGGGTGCCCGCCGACCGGGTCTATCTGGTCCCACCGGTCGATCACCCGGATTACCTGGATGCGATCGCGGAGATCGTCGAGCGCGAGGAGATCGACCTGATCCACGCCCAGCCCGACGTGGAGGTCCGCGCCCTCTCGGAGAACCGAGAGCGGTTCCCGGCCCGTGTGTTCCTTCCGCGGAAGGAGACCGTCCGGCTGCTGCAGGACAAACAGGCTTCGGCGGAGCGCTGGCGTCAGGCCGGGATCCACACGTTCCCCACGGTGCCGGTGGAAACCCCGGAGGATCTGGAGCGGGCGGTGGAGATCATCGGGCTCCCCCTCTGGTTGCGCGCCCGAGAGGGGGCAGGGGCGCGGGGCGCCACCCTGGTGGAGCGCATCGAGACCGGCATCCACTGGATCGCCTACTGGCGATCCCGGGGCGTGCGCTGGGAGTTCATCGCCCAGCCCTACTTCTCCGGCCGGGAGTTCGCCTGGCAATCCCTCTGGAAGGACGGGCGGCTCATCGTCTCCCAGGGACGACAGCGGATCGAATACATCTACCCCCACCTGGCGCCCTCCGGCCGCACGGGGACCAGCGCGGTGACGGTGACCGTGCATGACGAGCGGGTCAACGAGGTCGCCACACGATGTGTGCTGGCGGTGGATCCGCAGGCGACCGGCGTCTTCAGCGTGGACCTGATGGAAGACGAGCGGGGCAACCTGTTCCCCACCGAGATCAACGCCGGCCGCTTCTTCACCACCACGTATTTCTACACGCGGGCGGGTTGCAACATGCCCTACTACATGATCCGGCTGGCCTTCGACGAGCCCCTCCCGGAGCTCCCCCCCTATAACGCCCTGCCGGCCGGCCTTTACTGGATCCGCCACATCGACTGCCCCGCCGTCCTGGTCCCCCACGGCGCCCTGCGCGTGCAACGGGAGCCCGGCCTGACCCGATGCGACGGCGCAGGTTTCCTTCAGGCCATCGAGGCGATGTGGCGCGCCCCCGTATCGCGATGAGCGGATGGGATGCGGGAGGAAGATCCTCTCGGAAGGAGCGAAACACGATGGAGCGTGCAGAGGTTGAGAGACACTTACAGGCGTTGCGGATGGAGATCGCCCATCTGATCCGGAACGGGGAAGATGAGGAAGGGCTCCGTCTTCGCGCGCTGCTGGCGGAGCTGGAGCGCTGGGAGGCGATCCGGTTGAACGGCGGCGCTGCCCCTCGCGGGATCCGGAGCCCGTTGTCCGAACAGACCCCCTGAGACCGGCACGGGAGGGATGCACCTTGCCTGGCGAGATCCGATATACCCTGATCATCCCCTGCTACAACGAGGCGGAGACCATCCCCCACCTCCGGGAGGCCCTCCGGCCGGTGATCGAGCAGCTGAAGGGCGACGGCGGGGTGGAGGTGCTCTTCGTGGACGACGGGAGCACCGATGGCACCGGGGATCTCCTGCGAGCGATCTTCGCGGGCTGGCCCTTCGTGCGGATCCTGAGCCATCCCCACAACCGGGGCCTGGGGGCTGCCTTGCGGACCGGATTCCAGGCGGCCCGGGGGGAGATCGTGATCACGACCGACAGCGATGGGACCTATCCCTTCGAAGAGATCCTCACGCTGCTGCGGCATCTACGGGAGAACGTGGATCTGGTGACCGCCTCGCCGTATGCCCCCGGCGGAGGGATCGAGGGCGTGCCCCCCTGGCGCCAGCTGTTCAGCTTCGGCGCTTCGTTCCTCTACCGGATGATCCTGCGCTCTCCGGTGCGCACCTACACCGCCCTCTTCCGCGCCTACCGCCGCCGCGTCCTGGAGGCGATCTCCATTGAGGCGGACGGCTATGTCGCGGTGGCGGAGATCATGGCCAAGGCCATCCGACGGGGGTTCCGTGTGGCGGAATATCCGACCACCCTGCGGGTTCGCCGCTTCGGGCGTTCGAAAATGAAGATCCTGCGCACCATCCTGGCCCACCTCCGCTTGATGGCCCGCCTGGTCCTCCCGGTGAGGACTGCGCCCTCCCTTCCCACCGGTCCTCTCCAGATGGCGGACAAAGAATCCGGAGGTCTTCGATGAGAGGAGCGCTGGGATATCTGCTGGTCAGCATTGTGTGCGCCGTCATCGGTCAGCTCCTGCTGAAACAGGGCATGCGGGAGATGGGGCCCGTGACCCTGAGCCCGTCCGGGCTCCCGGCGCTGATCCTCCGCCTGGCCACCAACCCCTGGGTGGTGGTGGGGATGAGCCTGTATCTGGGAGGAAGCCTGTTCTGGCTGACCGCGCTGTCGCGGATCGAGCTGAGCCTGGCTTACCCTTTCGCAGGGCTCAACTACGTGCTGATCGTCATCGCCTCGTATCTGCTGTTCGGGGAATCCCTGAACCCCATGCGAGTGATCGGCGTGCTGCTCATCGCCCTGGGGGTCAGCCTGGTGGCGCGCAGCGCGTGAGGGCGATCTTCAGATAACCCGGCCCGGAGGGAAAATGCGCATCGCGGTGATCGGAGGCGGGATCGTGGGAGTGAGCCTGGCCTACTTCCTGAGCCGGGCCGGGCATCGGGTGGTCCTGTATGAAGCCAGCGACCAGCCCGGCGGCCTGGCCGGGACCATCCGGCTGGGCGATGTGGAGGTGGATCGCTTTTATCACACGATCCTCTCCAGCGACACCCATATGCAGGCGCTGGCAGCGGAGCTCGGGATCGCCGACCGGCTGCGGTTCCGCCCCACCGGATCCGCTTTCTTCCACGAGGGCCGGCTCTATCCGATGACGACCCTGCGGGATTTCATGGCTTTCCCCCTCCTGCGGACGGCGGATCGGATCCGCCTGGGGCTGACGATCCTCGCGGCCTACCTTCACCGAGATTGGCGCCGTCTGGAGGAGATCAGCGTGGAGGAGTGGCTGGTCCGCTGGGGCGGCCGGCGGGCGTTTCACCATCTCTGGCGGCCGATGCTGCGCGCCAAGTTCGACGGGCGCTTTGAGGATCTCCCCGCCACCTACATCTGGGCCCGCCTGATCCGCACCCGCTCCACCCGCCGGGGGGTCTCCCAGCGGGAGATGGCCGGCTACCTGGTCGGCGGCCACATGACCATGATCCGAGCGATGATCCGGGCGATCGAGGCCGCCGGCGGAGAGATTCGCCTTCGAACCCCCGTGCGGGAAGTGCGGGTGGAGGAGAACCGAGTCCGTGGCGTCCGGATCGATGGGGTGGTGGAGCCTTTCGAGGCCGCCGCGATCACGCTACATCCTCCCCTCGTCCCTCCCCTCCTCCCGGACGTTCAGGGATCGTGGGTGGAAGATCTGCGCGCCTGGCGCTACCTGGGGGTGATCTGCGTGCTCCTGGCCCTGGACCGCCCCCTGACGGATTACTGGACGGTTTACATCACTGATGAGTCCGTGCCCTTCACAGGGGTGATCGAAACCACGCATTACATCGATCCGGGGGATGTAGGGGGCCATCACCTGGTCTACCTGCCCAAGTATGTGGCCTGGGATTCCCCGTGGCTGCAGCGGAGCGACTCCGAGATCCTGGAGGCATGGCTGGAGCATCTCCAACGAATGTTCCCCTCGTTCCATCCGAGCTGGGTGCGCCACGCCCGGGTCCATCGGGAGCGCTACGTGGAGCCCCTCTTCCACCGGGGCCAGTGGCGGCGGATCCCCCCTCTCGTCACCCCGGTGGAGGGGCTCTTCCTGGTCAACCTGACCCAGATCTACCCGGCTCTGACCAACGGGGAATCCCTCACCCGACACGCACGCCGCTCGGCCGAGGAGATCACGCGACATCTGGAGGGGGGATCCCTGTAAGCGGCTCTGCCCGGAAATCGAGAATGAGACAAGGGGAGCTTGAGAATGCGTCCGGATGTCTTGCCTTCCGAACTGATCCGCGTGAGATCGTGGGAAGAAGCCCGGGAGCTGGAATGGGTGGGGCTGCGGGCCGGCCTGGTCCTGGCTGACAGCTTCGCCCTGCTGCTGGCCTTCTTCTTCTCCTACTGGATCCGCTTTGAGACCCGGCTGCCCATCTTCTATCAGCCAGAGAGCCCGCCGGTTCGGTATTACGGCCTGCTGATGGCTGCCCTGATCCCTGTGTGGCTGCTGATCTTCGCCGCTCACCGCCTTTACGCGCCCGATCATCTTTTCCATGGAACATCGGAATACATGCGGGTGATCCAGGCGGCCAGCGTGGGGATGATGGCGGCCATCGTCGCCAGCTTTATGGAGCCCGCCCTGGTGATCGCGCGGGGCTGGCTGCTGCTTTCCTGGATCCTCTCCATCGCCCTGGTGGGATGGGAACGTTTTCTGGCCCGGCGGGTTGTCTACGCCCTGCGGGCTCGAGGCCGGCTCCAGGTCCCCGCGCTGATCATCGGAGCGGACGAAGAGGGGCGCATGGTCGCCGAGCAGCTTCGATCGTCCCCGATCTCCGGGATGAACCTGATCGGCGTCCTCGATCCCCACCTCCCACGCGGGAAGGAGGTGCTGCCCGGCCTGCCGGTGCTGGGCACACCGGCGGATCTCCCCCGTCTCGTGGAGCAGCTGGGGATCCGGGAGGTCATTGTCTCCGCCAGCGCGCTACCCCGGGAGGCGCTGGTGGAACTGTTCCGCACCTTCGCCTTCCATCCCCAGGTCAACCTGCGCCTTTCCTCGGGCCTCTATGAGCTCCTGGCTACGGGAACCGAGGTGCGGGAGGTGATGGGCGTTCCCTTGCTCTACTGGCGACGGCTCCGGCTCTCACCTCTGGAACAGATCCTGAAAGCGGTGATGGACTACACCCTGGCCGCTGGGGCGTTGATCCTCCTCGCTCCCCTGATGCTCCTGATCGCCCTGGCCATCCGGCTGGATTCCCCCGGCCCGGTGTTCTATCGGCGGCGCGTGGTGGGGCTGGGCGGGAAGCTCTTCGACGCCTTTAAGTTCCGCACCATGGTGGTGAACGCGGAAGCCCTCCTGGAGCAGAACCCGGCGTTAAAGGAAGCTTTCCGGCAAAACTACAAGCTGCGGGACGATCCGCGGGTGACGCGGGTGGGGCGGATCCTGCGCCGATGGAGCCTGGATGAGCTGCCCCAGCTCTTCAACGTGCTGCGGGGGGAGATGAGCCTGGTCGGCCCCCGGATGCTGACGCCGGAGGAGATCTCCCGCTATGGGCGCTGGGCGCTGAACCTGCTGACCGTCAAGCCCGGTATCACCGGGCTGTGGCAGGTGTCGGGACGGGCGGATCTGCCTTACAGCGAGCGGGTGCGCCTGGACCTCTTCTACATCCGCAACTACAGCCTGTGGCTGGATCTGGCCATCCTGGCCCAGACCATCCCGGCTGTGATCCGGAAACGGGGGGCCTATTGAGCGGGTCTGTCGAACGAGGCTCCTTCGGTTTCAGGACGGCGTCCGTCATTCCGATGTTTCGGGCAAAGATGGGGATGCCCCCGGCGCCGAAGGGATGCGGGGGGCGACGACCTCCCCGCGCCGGGCCTCATAGAGCCCCACCCCCAGCTTCTGCGCCATCGCCTCCGCCCCCGCATAGATCGCCAACCCGAAGACCGCCGGGATCACCGGCTCCGGGAACCCCTCCCGCTGCAACCAGCTCCGGAACGCGGCATCCCGGATCCGCTCCAGCACCTGCTCGAACGGGCGAGGACCCCACACCCGCCCCTTCACCCTCACGACCCATGTCATCCAACGGCCCTCTGTCTCCTCTATCTCCAGAACCAGATCCACTTCACCTTCGAGCGGCACCATTGCGATTCGCTGCACCTGGAGGCCCTTCGAAGCCAGGAACCGGGGCATCAGATCCGCGGCCATGTTCTCATGATCCAGCCCCCAGCGCTGCTCCATACGGATCACGCTTCGCCGCAGCTCCCGTATCTCATCCCTGAGCTCCGCGATCTGGCGGCTGTTCTCCTGAACCTGTTGAGGAAGTGCCGCGGTTGGCCCCTCTGCCATCTTTGCTTGCTCCCTCCACGCGGCAACCCGCTGGCTATTCTCTTGAATTGCCTCCGAATGTGGCGGAACTCCTTATGGAATCTCCAGGCGCTCCACGCGCTCCGGGAAGGGCGAGGAGCTCGTCCGTGAGCAGCTTGCGGCGCACCTCCTCCCGAAACGCCGGATCCCGATCCAGGAGCTCCAAAAACTTCATGCGAAACTCAGGATCTCGAAGCAACGCTTCGATCATCTGAGGGGTCATCCTCTGCTCTCCGAATCTCCCACCGCACTGCTTTCAGCAGGCAGAATAACGCCAATGCTTCCGATTGTCGATAGATGCCAACGCTTGTTGTCGCAATCCAAATCTCTCGCCTCCCCGCTGATCCTTGAACTGCAAACCCTCCGCCGGACGTCCGGGGATGGGACGAGACAGCGAGATGTTCGACAAAAAGACCTGTCCTGTTTAGAATGGCGCTGGACTCCCGACAGGGCACGAGGAGGGATCTGCGTCCATGGCGATCCGGTGTCGGAAGTGCGGCCGCGAGGCGGCCATCATGATGCGCCAGCATCGGCTGGCCCTCTGCGAGGAACATTACCTGGATTGGTTCGTGGAACAGACCGAGCGCACCATCCGGATGTTCCGGATGTTCGACCGCTCGGAGCGCGTGCTGGTGGCGGTCTCAGGGGGCAAGGACTCCCTGAGCCTGTGGGATGTGCTGCTGCGCCTGGGCTACCAGGCCGACGGCCTTTACATCGGCCTGGGCATCGACGGCGGCATCCGCTACTCCGATCAATCCTATGAGAAGTGCCGCCGCTTTGTGACCGAGCGCTGGCCCGGCGCCCGCCTGATCGTGGTGGATGTGAAAGAGGTCTACGGGGAGACCATCCCGGAGGTCGCCGCCCGGACCCTGCGCGGCCGGGACAAGCCGTGCGCGGTCTGCGGGCTGATCAAGCGCTACATCATGAACCGCGTAGCCTACGACGGGGGCTACGCCGCCTTGGCCACCGGCCACAACCTGGACGATGAGGTGGCGGTGTTGTTCGGCAACGTGATGAACTGGCAGGTCGGCTACCTGGCCCGCCAGGGCCCGGTGCTGCCCGCCTCCCGCCCTGGCTTCGCCCGCAAGGTGAAACCGTTCTGCCGCTTCTACGAGCGGGAGACCGCCGCCTACGCGCTGCTGCGGGGCATCGACTACATCTACGACGAATGTCCCTACGCCGAGGGCTCCACGAGCATCGCCTACAAAGAGTGGCTGGCGAAGCTGGAGGAGGAGCGCCCCGGCACGAAGCTCCGCTTCTACCTGGGCTTCCTCAAGGCCCGGGAGGAGGGGCAGATCCGCTTCGCGACCGACGAGGCGGAGCTGCACGCCTGTGAGAAGTGCGGGCAGCCGACCTCCGCGCCCGGGATCTGCGCCTTCTGCCGGCTCTGGGAAAAGCGGCGGCCCGCCCGCGCCGTCGCCGCCCCCGTCCTGTCCACGGAGGGCTGAAGGATGCGCATCGTCTCCCTGCTTCCCGGAGCCACCGAGCTGGTCTGCGCCCTGGGGCTGGCGGAGCACCTGGTCGGGGTCTCCCACGAATGCGATTTTCCCCCGGAGGTGGTGGCCGGTCTTCCCCGCCTCACCCGCAGCACGCTGCCGGAGGGGCTGTCCGACCCTGCCGCCATCGACGCGGCGGTCCGGGAGAAGGCCCGGCGGGGCGAGCCCCTCTACGTCATCGATGAAGCCCAGCTGGCCGCGCTGGAGCCCGACCTGATCCTCACCCAGGCCCTGTGTGAAGTCTGCGCCGTCCCCATGGGCCAGGCTCTCCGGGCCTCAGGTCGGCTCCGCCGGCCGCCCCGGGTGATCGCCGTCAACACCTACCGCCTGACGGATCTGTTTGCGTGCCTGCAACAGATCGCCGAGGCCGCCGGGGTGCCCGAGCGCGCGGAGGATCTCCTCCGGGCGTGGCGGCGCCGGCTGGCCCGCGTGGCGGACGCCGTGGCCGGCGCCCCCCGACCGCGCCTCCTGCTCCTCGAATGGCTGGATCCTCCCTTCTGCTGCGGCCACTGGGTCCCCGAGATGGTGGAGATCGCCGGGGGGCAGGAGGTCCTGGGGCGCCCGGGGGAGCCCTCCCGCCGCATCCGATGGGAGGAAGTCCTCGCGGCCGCGCCGGACGTCATCGGCCTGATCCCGTGCGGGTATCGCCTGGCCGACGCGGTTGAATCCTATCCCCTCCTCACCCGCCTGTCCTTCTGGCCGCAGATCCCGGCGGTGCGCAACGGGCAGGTCTATGCCCTCGAGGCCTCGGCCTACTTCAGCCGCCCGGGCCCTCGCACCATCGATGGGATCGAGCTCCTAACTGCCCTCCTCCATCCGGATCGCTTTCACACGCCGCTTCGGGAGCGGGCCGTGCAGCCGCTGGAGACCGCCGGGGTCTTCCCGGGATGAGCCGTCGGGCCGCCCCCTCTTCCCGCGCAACGATACGGCCCAGGCTTGCCGGATGGATCCGCATGAGGAAAATTTCCCCTGGATCCTTCCCGCTGCGAGTGAGGAGATCGCCGGATGGAAGAGCCCCGGACGCCGCGCCTGCGGGATCCGCTGATCGTGCTCGCCGCCCTCGCCATGGCCTTGATCTGGGGGGTTAACGCGATGACCAACCGGGATCCCCTCTGGTTCTGGCCCTGGTTGAACGCCCAGGCCGCCGAGATCCGGATCACCACAGGCGGCCGCGAGGTGGTGTTCGTCCCCGGAACCCCGGGATACGACCGGTTGAACGCCGCCCTGAACCAGGCGCTCTCGGGCTTCAATCTCGAAGGGTATGAGCCCCAAATCGGCCTCTCCGAAGCCACCCTGGCCGAGTATCGCCACGGACCACAGTCTCTGGTCCTTTGGGTTCGCTATGACCCGCCGGTTCAGATCCACACCGCCTTTTTCTTCCCCCGCGCCGACCTGCTGATCATTCCGCTGCAGGGACCCCACGCCGAGCTACGGCCCGTGTTTGGCGCCCTGCACGGCGTGATCCGCCTGGGCGCCCTGCGGCTACGGGATCGCCGGATGCTGGAGGAAGCCGTTCGGGAGGTGCTCCCGTGAACCGACCCCTGATCGCTCCGTCCGAGCTGGAGACGCTGACCGCCCGCTTCGGCCCTCAGCCCCATCACCACGCCGAGGTGATCGGCGACGGCTGGTGGGATGAAGTGCGTCGCAGCCTGGATCGGCGACGCGGGGAGGTGCTCCTGGTGATCCAGCGCCCGGGAGGCGAGATCCTGGTCCACACCAAAGCGTTCTACCCTACGGAAGCCTATCGCCTCCCCACCGGCGGCATCGGCTGGGGGGAGACCGCCTGGGAGGCGCTGCATCGGGAGATGGCCGAGGAGACCGGCCTGCCGGTGCAGGCCGCCGAATGGTGGGGGCTCATCACTTACACCCTGTATCCCTCCGCAGACCGCCGGGACCTGGGGACGCCCTTCGTCTCTTTTGTGTTCTACGTTCGCACGGAGGGGGAGCCCCGACCCGCCGACCTCGGGGAGCAGATCGCCGCCTTCCGCTGGGTCCCACCGGAAACCCTCCCCGAGATTGCGCGGCGCCTGGAATCCCTGGACCTGCCGTGGCGCGGCTGGGGAGTCTTCCGGGCGGTGGGCCATCGCTTTGTGTGGGAACATCACCGGGAACGCCTGACATCCGCCCGCGCGAACCCTTCGCAAAAAGGATGACGCTTGAAATCCCTTTCAGGAGACCCCCTTGACCGATCATGGGCTTTCCGGGAAGAAGTTCATCGCCATCGCCGGGAACATCGGGGTGGGGAAGTCGGCCCTGACCGAGCGGCTGGCCCGGGCGCTGGGGTGGGAGCCTTTCTTCGAGGCGGTGGACGATAACCCTTACCTCGCCGATTTCTATCAGGACATGGCCCGCTGGGGCTTCCATTCCCAGATTTTCTTCCTGAGCCGCCGGCTCCGGCACCACGTGCTGCTGCTCCAGCGTCCCCACTCGGTGATCCAGGACCGCACAATCTATGAAGACGCCGAGGTCTTCGCCAGAAACCTCTATGAGCAGGGGGATCTGAGCGAACGGGACTGGCGGGTCTACCGGGAGCTCTACGAGACCCTGCTCATGTTCCTCCCGCCGCCGGATCTGGTGATCTACCTGCGGGCCTCCGTCCCCACGCTACAACACCGCATCGCGCTGCGCGGGCGAGCCTTCGAGCGGGAGATCCCCCCGGAATACCTGGAGCGCCTGAACCGGCTCTATGAGGACTGGATCCGACGGTTCGATCTCTGCCCTGTGCTCACCATCCCGGCGGACCGCCTGGATTTCGTGCAGCATCCCCGTCACCTCCGCCTGATCGTGGAGAAAGTGATCGAGAAGCTCCAGGGGAAGGAAGAGGTCACGTTCGAGGAGGAGCTGGCGGATCCGGGGCTCTGAGGCCCGCCCGGCTGGGGGCGAGGATTTGGGAGAGCCCCCCGGTTCGAGGTAAGATCGGCGGGAGGACCCAGAGCCCGTCGCAAGCTCCGAGGAGGCGAGGACGATGCCCTACGCCCTGCATCCCATCGCCGAAGGGGTCACGGCCATCGATCTCCATTTCCACGGCCGTCCCCAGGTCATCGCGGCCTATTTGATCTACGACGGCCGGGAGGCCGCCCTGGTGGAGACCGGGCCGACCTCCAGCGCGGAGCACCTGCTGGAGGGGATCCAGGCAGCCGGCGTGCCCCTGGAGGCCCTGCGCCACCTGATCGTCACCCACATCCACCTGGACCACGCGGGGGCATCCGGGTTCCTGGCCCAGCGCCTGCCCGGGGCGAAGATCTACGTTCATCCGGTGGGCGCCCCCCATCTGATCGATCCCTCCCGGCTGATCGCCAGCGCCGCCCGGATCTACGGGGACATGCTGGAGCCGCTGTGGGGGAAGGTGATCCCTGTCCCCGCCGACCGCGTGCAGGTCGTTCCGGATGGGGAACGCCTGCGCGTGGCCGGCCACACCCTGGTGGCCTTCGAGACCCCCGGCCACGCCCGCCACCATCACGCCTTCCTCGACGAGACCACCGGTCTTCTCTTCGCCGGGGACATCGCAGGGGTGCGCCTGCCCGGCGTGCGCTACGTCCGCCCGCCCACCCCGCCACCGGAGCTGGACCTGGAGGCCTGGTCGGCCAGCATCGCCCGGCTGCGCGCCCTGAAGGCCCAGGCCCTGTGCCTGACCCACTTCGGGGCTTTCCGGGAGGACATCGAGTGGCACTGGGAGGACCTGGAGCGCCGGCTGTGGGACTGGGGGCGGTGGATCCGGGAGATGATGGAGGAGAACCGGACGGAGTCCGAGATCCTGGAGGCGCTGCGAACCCGAGCGGACGCCGAGCTGCAAGCCGCCGGTGCCGACCCGGCGTTCTACGATGTGGCCGTGAGCTACGAGAGCGTGGTCGCCGGATACCTGCGCTACTGGCGGAAGCGCGCCGAAGCCCTGGCCCAGCGGGCCGAAGGCTGAACCGGTCGGCCCGGGGGGAGCGCGAAGCCAGACAACGGAGCGCCCACGGCATGATCGAGCTCATCCCCTGCCCGGCTTGCGGCCGGGAGATCTTCGCGGAGGAGGGCGTTTGCCCCCACTGTGGGGCCGCTTTCTGCCCGGCGTGCCGATCCCCCATGCCGGAGGATGCGGATCGCTGCCCCGCTTGTGGAACGGTCTGGGCCTGGTTCTGCAGCCACTGTGACGCGCCCGTCCCGCCGGAAGCGGAGACCTGTCCGTCGTGCGGCGCGCCCCTGCGGCCCCGGCCTTGCGGCCGCTGCGGGACGATGGTGCCGCCCGACGAGCCGTGCCCGGGCTGCGGCGCCGAGCCCTGCCCCGATTGCGGCGCGTGGGTGCCGGCGGACGCCTCCGCGTGCCCGGCGTGCGGGTTGCCCCTGGGGGAGATGTGCGCGCAGTGCGGGGCTGCGTTGCCGGAGGGCGCGACCCGCTGCCCGGCCTGCGGCGCGCCGGCCGGGGAGCCCACCTGCCCGCGCTGCGGCCAGCCCGTGGCGCCGGAGTCGGGTCTGTGCCCCGCGTGCGGCGCGATCTGGTGCCCGATGTGCGGGGAGCCCGGACCCGAAGAGCCCCTCACGGCGGAGACGCGATGCCGATGGTGCGGCTTCGAGCTGGCCTTCGCCTGCCCGGGTTGCGGGGCCGTTCTGCTGAGCACGGCGTCGGAATGCCCGGACTGCGGGCGGGTTTTCCCCCGGCGTTGCCCGTCCTGCGAGAAGCCCCTCTTCGGCGCGCCGGAGCGCTGTCCATCGTGCGGAGCCCCGATCCCCGCGCCTCCTCCCGTGGAGGACCGTCCGGCTTCCCTCCGCCCTTCTGAAACCGCCGCCCTGACGGTTTGCCCCAACTGCCGGACGCTCTTTCGCCCATCGGAGGGGCCGTGCCCGTCCTGCGGCCAGTGGCTCTGCCCCCGGTGCCGTGCCCGGCTCTGGCCGGATGAGCTCATCTGCCCGCGGTGCGGGGCGGAAACCGGCGCGCGCTGCCCCGATTGCCAGGCGATCATCCCCCTCGGAGCTTCCGCGTGTCCGATCTGCGGGGCCGAGCTCGCCTTCGTCTGCCCGCGCTGCAACGCCCGCGTCTCCGAAAGGACCGAACGTTGCCCCTACTGCGGCCTGGACCTTTCGGGACGCTGCCCCCGTTGCGGGGCGGAGCTCCCGGAAGAGGCCGACGCCTGCCCGGCCTGCGGGCAGGCCCTGTGCCCGGAATGCGGATCGGCGGTGGCCGAGGACGCCCGTGCCTGTCCGGTCTGCGGGGCCGCCTTCACGTATGTGTGCGAAACCTGTGGGGCGGAGCTGGAACCGGAAGCGACCCGCTGCCCGCGTTGTGGACATGCGGTGTAGCCGCAGGCCGGAGCCCCATGTCCCGGATCGACTGGATAATCCGGCACGATCTCACCCCGGAGGCCCGGGATCCTCGATCCTCCACACCGTCCCGACCGGGAACGCGGGGTCCCGGGAGGCGATGACCACCGCCTGATTCCCCCGGGGCTCAAAGACCGCAAGGGCCGGTCGGCCGGCGCAGGCGCGGGCCAGGGCGGTGAACAGCCAGAGGGGCAGCTTCCCGTTCAGGATGAGGAGCCCTTCCTCCGGGATCGAGGGCAACAACAGGCCCTCTGTTTCCTCCCGCTCCACATAGGGATGGCGGAGGGCAGCCCGGAGCCGCCATCCCCCGGGCGCGCGCTCGACCGTGAACGCCAGCGGAGATGAACGGTCCGCTGTCCGTTCCTCGCCCTCCGTCGCCCATCGGAAGCGCGGGGGTTCCACCCAGCCCAGCCGGACGTCGAACTGGAAGAACGGGGCCGGGAGGGCGTGGACGGCGAGGGCTGCGTAGAGCCAGGCGGGGCCGCGGCCGTAAAGGGCCAGGGGCTTGCCCTCGGGGAGGAAATCCAGCATCCGGGGCAGATCCTCCGGGGCCCAGCGCGGGGCCTCCCCTTCCCGACGGACCTCCAGCATGCGGGCCAGCTCGTCCAGGTCGATCACCCAGTCGACGTCGGGGGCCATCGCCAGATGATAGCGGCGCAGCTCCTCCGGGTCGTAGCGGAAGAGGGCCGCGATCCGCTCGGCCAGCGCCTCGAAGACCGGCCCCTCCGCCATGCGACCCCGCTCCAGGCCGGTGATCACCCCGCGCAACACCGGTGTCTCCTCCAGGATCTCCGAGGAGCCTTCCAGGCGGGAATCCAGATCCGCGATCAAATGCAGGCCGTAACGCCGGACGCGCTCCTGCCAGACCGGGCGGGCCGCGGGATCCCGGATGAGGAGGATCGCGTGGGTGACCACGCCCAGGATCCGCTCTTGCTCCGGGGTCGGCATCCCCCCCACATCCACCAGCAGCGGCAGGTGGCGACGCCGGATGTCCTGGACGATCCGATCCACCCAGCGTTCATCGAAGGCCCCCTTGATCCGGAGCTGCCGGGCCAGCCGGGGCTCCGCCTCGTGAAACCAATCCCCCTCCCCATCCGGCGCCGCCCGCAACACATAATGGGCCACGCCACGCTTCCGCAAGGATTGTGATAGACTATATGTTAGAACGGATTTACCAGAGTTCGGCGGCCCTCCGATCAGCACAGCGGGGAACAGCTCCATCGGGATCCTCCGTATCCCGGGAGATTCGGTCTGCGGGAGGTGGGCCATGGAACACAGACCGGCCAGCACGATGATCGCCACGCTGGGTGGGCAGCCGCAGGTGATCACCTTTGCCCTGGACGCCTTGCTGAGCCGCGGCGAGCAGATCGTTGAGGTGGTGGTGTTGCACCTCGCTCCCCAGGATCCCCGAACCCGTCACGCCCTGGAACGCCTGGATCGCGAGTTCCCCAACGGCTTCTACGCCCATGCCCGCCGCCCCATCCGCCTGCGTCGGGTCATGCTGAAGGATCTCCGGGGCCCCATGCCGGATATCACCGATGAGCACGCCGCCGATGTGGTCCGGATGCAGATGATGGAGATCCTTCAAGCGGAGAAGGCGCAGGGCCGTCCCCTCCATGTCGTGCTGGCGGGGGGACGACGCCTGCTCGCCCTGATGCTCTTCCTCACCGCGGTGGTGCATCTGGATTACGCGGACCGGGTGTGGCACCTGTATACCCCTCGCGCCTTCCTGGAGGTGGCGCGGGACGGCCAACGGATGCACGCGCGGCCTGAGGATGGCGTGCGCCTGATCGAGGTGCCCTTCCCCCGCTGGGGGGCGGACTTCCCCGCCTTCCGACAGCTGACCTCCCTGCAGCTGGGGCAGATCGAGTCGCCGGCGGATCGGATCGGGCGTTGCCGGCAGGTCTGGGAACGGCTGACGGCGGCCCAGCGCCGCGTGCTGGCGGAGGTCGTGCGCTGCGAACGGCTGGCGCAGGTCGCGGAGGCCCTGGGCCTGTCGCCCAAGACCGTGGACTCCCACCTCGAAGCGATCAAGGCGCTCTGCCGCGAGACATGGGGTCTGTCCCCTGACCATCGTCTCTCCTATCGGGATCTGCGGGAATGGTTCCGCCCCTTCGCGCCGCTCATGGACCTTTCTACAACCCGATGAGGGCCGGGACCGGAAACCGCCCTCCCCGTGGGGCTCCGCTCTGATGCCCCCCAGGGTCAGCGGGGCCCCTCCTGGCTTCTAATCGTAGAAGAACGGCCAGCCCCTGCATCCGGTCGTCCCCGGATGCGCGTCCGGTCTTTCCCCGATGTCCGGCCTCCCGGGCTCGGCTACATTTGGGGGCAAAGGAGGCTGCATGGTCGTTTTAAACTTTGCGCACCCACTCACACCGGAACAGCAGCGGCAGATCGAGGCCCTTGCGGGGCAGCCGGTGGAACAGGTCATCGCCATCGATGCCCAGATCGATCCGGCCCGTCCCCTGGTCCCGCAAGTGGTGTCCATGGTGGATCGGGTGGGGTTCTCCCCCGAGGAGTGGCAGACCCGACCCATCCTGATCCTGTTGCCCTCGTTGAACTACAGCGCCGGGGTGCTGCTGGCGGAGCTTCACGGCCGCATGGGCTATTTCCCATCGATCATCCGGATGCGGCCGGTTCCGGAGGCTGTTCCGCCCCGATTTGAGGTGGCGGAGATCATCTCCCTGCAGGCCGTGCGGGAGGCCGCGCGTGCCCGGCGGGGGGCGTCGGAAGGGAGGGGGAGCGATGCGTCTTAAGATCGCGCTGCGCTTCGTGCGTCCGGGCCGGTTGCCCTGGGGCTATCCGGAGTGGTTGCGGGGCCTGGCGTATACGGCGATGCGGCGGGGGTTGCCTCAGGTGGCCCATCGGCTTCACGAGGAGGGGTGGCAGGGCCCGGAGGGACGCGCCTACAAGCCCCTTACCTACTCGTGGTTGCATGGCCTGCGGCCGGATGGGAGCGGGCTATGGGCGGAGGGGGCGGTCACCTGGTGGGTCTCCTCGCCGATCGAAGCGGTGGTCGAGGCGCTGGCCCTGGGGCTGCTGCTGGAGCCGGAGGTGGCGCTGGGGCCGCATCCGGTGCAGGTGGAGCGCATCGAGGTGGTCCCGGCGCCTGCGCTGGAGGGGTCGATGACCTGCGTCACCCTGTCGCCCATCACGGTCTCCACAGGCGAGCGGCGGGCGGACGGGCGGCTGGTCAAGCGGTATCTTTCGCCGGAGGAGCCGGGCTTCGCGTCGGCGTTAGCGGAGAACCTGCGGCGGAAGGCGGCGGCTTTTTACGGGCAGGAGATCCGGGGGGAGGTCGTCATCCGACCGCAACCGCCCTATCGCTCCAAGCTCGTGCGGATCCACGACACCGACATTCGGGGGTGGATGCTGCGGCTGACGCTGGAGGGGGATCCGCGGCTGCTGCGCCTGGCCTACGAGGCCGGCCTCGGCGAACACACCGCCAGCGGCTTCGGGATGATCGCCATCGCGTCAGGAGATGGCCCCGGAAACACGGCTGGCTGCCGGATCCGCGCGACCCGGGTTTGGGCTATCCCATCACCTAAGCCATAAATGAGAGGGGATTGAGGGATGAGCGATCGCATCCTGATGGCCGGAGATGTGGACACCATCCGCGAGTATGTGTTTGAGACCTCCTCTCTTCCTCAGATCCGCGGGGGAAGCGAACTGCTACAGGAATGCGAGGGCAAGATTCAAGAGAAATACGGCTCATATGTTATCTACTGCAAAGGCGGCAGTTTTCTGCTTCAGGTTCCCCCAGGCGAGGCGGAAAAGATCCGCAGAGAGATTGAGCATCTCTATCTGAAGCAGACCCTCGTTGCCACCGTAACGATTGTCTATGAGACGCACAGTCCTCCGTCGGAGGAGCCTCGGCCGGAGGGTTCCTGGGCGCAGCGGATACGAGACGCAGCAGCTGGCGTGCCGCTCGATGGCGGCTTCGCCCAGCGCGTGCTTTTCCTAAACGCCCGTCTCCGGGAGGCCAAACGGGAGAAAACCACCGCCCCGTTCTACGAGGCCCTTCCCTTCGGCAAGCGCTGCGAGCGCTGTGGCAAACGTATGGCCAGCGCCCGGGAGCCAATGGAAGACGGGAAAGCCCTGTGCCTCGTTTGCAAGCATCGGGACGACAAAGGCCGAAAGCGAAAGGGGGAGATTCGAGGGAAGTTCAACCAGGAGTTCTGGCATCGATGTAAGAAGAATCGCACGGCCGAACAGCCCGATGACCTCGATCATCTGGTGGCCAGCGCCCGTCGCAAGTATCTGGCCTTTTTCTACGCCGATGGCAACGACATCGGCAGCCTGCTTCAGAAAGCCAGGATTGAGAAGGGAGAAGAAGAGGAAAGGAAATACAGACAGATCTCCGAGGCTCTTCAGAAAGGGACCCAAGAAGCCCTCTTCCAGAGCCTGGAGGCCGTATGCGGCGCAGCATTGGAGCGTGAGGGATACTGGCCCTTCGACATCATCAACATCGGCGGAGACGATGTAACCGTCCTCATCCAGGCCGGATATGCCTGGGATTTGGCCGTCGAATTTCTCAAACATTTTGAAGATGAAGTCAGCCAACGCCTCCCGGAGGACCTGAAGGCCGAATGGAGGCCCACCGCCTCGTGTGGGATCCTCATCGCGGATGTGAAATATCCGGTCCGCTATATGGAGCGTCTGGCCACCGATTTGTTGAAACGAGCTAAGAAGCGGGCAAAAGAGGATCCCCAGAATCCCAAGAGCGCCATCGATTTTCTCTGGCTTCCCTCTCCGGTGGCCAGCGACAGGGTTGAGCCCTTGCTGAGCATTTACCGGCGTGGGGGAGAGGTTGAGCTGACCGCCCGGCCCTACACCCTGGACGAAGCGCAGCGCATCCGGGAGTTGATCCCTCAAGTTGCCCGATGGCCCCGCACCACACGCCACCGCTGGGCAGAGGCCCTGGAACGGGGTGTGTTTCAGTCCCTTAGCTTCATCCAGTATGACATCGCTCGGGAACGGGGAGGGAAAGAAAAAATCGCCACACTGGAACAAGCCGGAGAGATCCTCAGCAAGCGCGGGGGACGACCCATCACGGGGCTTCCCATCTGGTACCGGATCGATAACAATCAGACGGTTATGTGGCGCACACTGCTCCTCGATGTCCTGGAGCTAGCCGAACTGCATGCCATGCGGCCCGATGTGGAGGAGGAGGAAGAAGGCATATGACCAGACTGGAGATGGAGCTGATCATCACGCTGGACACCGCGCTCCACACCACCGGCAACCTCCGACGCCCGGGGGTGGACAAAGCCATGGCCCGGACCGCGCAGGGGGATCCTGTCCTCCCGGCCACCACCCTGAAGGGTTTCTTGCGGGAGAAGGCGGAGATCCTGCTGCGCGCCTGGGGGCATCCGGTATGTCTCGGGCCCGAGCCGGATCGGATGTGCAAAGGACCGGAGCCCTGCCGGATCTGTCGGGTGTTCGGCAACCCCCGACACCCCTCACCGCTGCGCTTCAGCGATGCAACCTTGATTCATGCCGACGAGGACCTGTCCGTTCGGGCAGGCGTGGCCATCAGCCGCCACCGGCGGGCGGCCTTTCCCCAACGCTTGTTCTTCATGGAAACTGTTCCATCCATTCCCGAGCGACCCATCCGGGGGCAAGCCTGGTGTGAAGGCGATTTCTTTGATCCGACAACGGCGCGAGAAGCCGCCGCGTTGATCGCCCTGGCGGCTCGCTGGGGGATCGCCATCGGGGGTGGCAAGACCCGCGGGCTGGGCTGGATCCGGGAGATCAAGGTGAACGCGCACATCGACGGCGAGCCCCTTCCAGAGAGCGCGCTGGTGGAGATCTGGCGAGCCTGGCGGGAGGGAACCCATGTGGCTTAAGATCAAGCCGCGAGAGCCTCTGCTTTTGGGCGACATCCGGCCGGACGCCCAGTTCCTACCCAGCCAGAAATACATCCCAGGGCGTATCCTGCGGGGGGCCTGGGCCGAATGGCTGCTCCGCCAGGGCGCCTCGTCGGAGACCATTCTTCAGCAGGTTGCCCGGCTACGCATCGGGAACTTCTTCCCGGCCCCCGAAGCCCCGGGATTTCTTTACGCGCTCCCCTTGCCGATGAGCGCCCTGGAATGCAAGCGCGAGGGAGGGTTCGCCACGGAACCCCATCCGAATCGTAGGGGCCATGGCATCGTGGACATCCTTCTTCCTTCCCTGGCTTATCGCCTGCTGGAACAACAGGGCGCTCGCTTCCCCCTTCCTTTCAATGTTCGTTGCCGACAGTGTAAAGATCGCATGGAGCCGGCTAATGGCTTTTACGCGGTGTATGAGGTCTATGGCACGAAATACCACACGATGTTCCGCCCGTATTTTCACGCGCAAACCAAAGTAGCCCTCAGCCGCCACCGCCGGGCGGCCACGGAAAGCATGCTATATACCCCTTCCGCCCTCAGTTCCCATACCGATGATCCGATGAAAACGGGCGCAAGCCCGCTCATGTTCGTCGGGCGGGTTTTCCTCCGTGATGACAAAGGGGAGGATGCTGCAACGAGCTTCCGGGAAGCCCTTTCCCGTATGGCGATCGGGGCCATGCACACCCGTGGCTACGGCCGGGTCGAGGTGGAAGATGTAGAGGGGCATCTGCCTCCTCTCGGTCAGCGGCTGAAGGCCTTTAACGAGACCCTGAGGCGCCTGTGGATGGACATTCGTTCCCTGGCGGTGAACCCAGGGCGCATGCCCGATGGACCCCAGGGGATTTATTTCTCCGTCGATCTGCTGGCCCCAGGGATCTTCCGGGACGACAGCGGCGTCCCCGCGCTGGTGCCGATCCTGCGCCTGGGGAACCAGACCCTCCGCCCCATCCTCTGGATGACCCGTCCAGACATCGCCAGCGGCTGGTCCACGGCCTGGGGCCTGCCCAAGCCCACCCGGCTGGCTGCCCGCATGGGCAGCGTGTTCGTTTACCGATGGGAAGGCACAGAGGACAGCCTTCTGTCCATGCTGGAGGGCCTGGAGCAGGAAGGGATCGGCGAGCGCCGGGATGAGGGGTTCGGCGAATGCCTGATCTGCCACCCATTCCATCTGGAGGTGGAGGAGAAATGACCCGGTTCACCGATGACCCGAAGCGCAACGCCCAAATCTTGCGGGCGATCAAGGAGAAGGAAGGAGAATTGGTGCAAATGGCGGAAGAGCTTGCCCGGAGCCTGAAGGAAATCTTTCGAAACGAAGAAGAGAAACCGTTGAGCGACAAGGAGCACAAAGAACGCCAGCTGCGCAACATCCAGGAGGTTGCGGAACAAAGCACCTCTTGGGCCGAGGTCGAGCTGTTCATCCGTTACCAAGCCGCGCGCAAAGAGATCTACGTGGCATGGGCCAACGAGGCGCTTCAAAAACTTCAAGGCCTCCGGGAGCTCGCCAGGGGTATTGTGGGCGCTGCAGAGGAGCCGACCATCCGCAAGGTGCACCTGGAATTGATCCGCCGTGTTCTGGGGCACACCGTGCGCTGGCATGTCTGGCATGCGAAAGGAGAGACGCAATTACAACGAGCGAAGCAGGGAGGTGCGGGATGAGCGGGTTTGCCGAGTTCCGGAATCGCACGTGGATCCACGCCATCCTGGAGATGCAGACCGCCCTGGCCGTAGGCAGCCGGCTGTCCCTGGACCCGGTCGGCACCGATATGCCCGTGATCAAGGATCCAGAGGGGAAGCCCTTCATCCCCGGCTCCTCCATCAAGGGCGTGGTGCGCTTCCAGGCTGAGCGCATGCTGCGGGCTGTCAATCGAAAGCCCGATTTCTGGGCTTGTGATCCCTTTGATGCGCCCTGCGTGGATGCCTCCCGCAAAGAGACGCTCTGGAAAAGGGCCGGACAGAACGATGAGATCTTTACCCGAGAAGTGTTCTCGGAGAGCTGCACCGCCTGCCGTCTCTTCGGCTCCCCCTGGATGGCCGGACGGGTCGCCTTTAAGGATGCGCGCCTCGAAAACCATGAAGACCTGCCGGTCTGGACCCAGATCCGCGACGGCGTGGGCATCGACCGGGACCTGGGCGCAGCCCGCGCGGGCGTTAAATACGATTTTGAGACCGTGGTCCCGGGTGCTCAATTCCGCATCGAGATCGTGGCGGAGAACCTGGAGAATTGGGAGCTCGGATTTCTCCTCGCTGTGCTGCGGATGTGGAAGGAGGGCGGCATCGCCATCGGCGGCAAATCCACCCGGGGTCCCGGCTGGGGCAAGTTGACAGACATCCAGATCTATCAGGTGACTCCGGACAACCTCCTGGATTATCTGAGCTCCGGCCAGAAGGCTGAGCGAAAAGAGGATGAGCTCATCGAAGCTTTCATGAGTTGGTGGAAGAGGGAGGGTGGCCATGCATAAAAATCGCTACAACGCGTTGCGTTTGAAGCTTCGGCTGAGCCCGAAGGGACCTCTGCTCATCAAAGCCGGGGGCATCTCCGCCAACCCTACCCTGCCCGATATGCAGTTCGTTCGCACCTTCCATCCCGGAAAAGGCGAGGTGCTCTACATCCCGGGATCCTCGCTCAAGGGCGTGGTGCGCGGGTTTGTGGAAAAAGCGTTGCGGACAGTCAATGAACAGGAAAGTTGGCGATGGGCCTGCACTACCTTTCCAGATGATCCGGATAGCTGTGGCAAGCGCCTGGAAAAGGAAGAAAGCAGCTTTCGCATTTATGGGAATTCCTGCGGCGCTTGCCGCATCTTCGGCCACACCCGCTTGAAAGGGCGCGTCGCTTTCACCGATCTTCTCCCGACCACCGACGTGAAAACCGAAATCCGCTATGGGGTGGCCATCTCACGCCTCAGCCATGCGGTCGGGGCTGGCCCCTTCGAGATGGAGATCGCCGTGGCGGGGGCCTTTGAGGGTCAGCTCATCCTGGAGAACTTTGAGCTCTGGCAGCTGGGTTTGCTCGCCATGGCCCTGGAGGCCATGAACCAGGGGCTGGTGAAGGTGGGGTTTGGAAAGAATCGGGGTTTCGGAGAGGTGCGTGTGGAAGTCGTGGAAGCGATGATGGAGGAGTTCAGCTCCGGCGCCCAGGATACCGTATGGCGGAGCCTGGGGGCCTTCACGGACGATGAAGAAGCCCGGCGCTACCGGCTGTTTGCGCCCCATCGGATCGAGGGGATGCCGACCCCGGAGCGGTCAGAGGCCATCGGGTTCTATGTCCGGCGGGTGTATGGTCCGGAGACATGGCGCCAGGCCGCTCGCCAAGTGTTAGAGCAAACCCTGAGTGCCGCATAGAGGGAAGCCATGGGGAAGATGAAAGGCTACGTTTATGCGCTGAAAGATCCTCCGGGCTCCTGGACCCATTGGGCGAGCGCCCTCGGCGGCCCCCTTCTCCACTGGGTCGCCGATGGAGCCCGCTTGGTGATGGGTGCCGGGATCCCCACGGAATGGAGGGAGCAGGGAGCTATGTTCGGACCCCGAGGGGAATTGCGCTGGTGGTCTGAAGGGGAGAAACGCCGTGCCCTGCTCCTGATGGATCAACCCGTTGAGGGCCTCACCCCCGTGGAAGGGGAATGGACGATCGAGTCCCGCAGCATGGATCTTCAGGATCTGGGGGAGCCGCGGGTGAAGCCCAATTTCCCGCATTATCCGAGCGGTTCGGAGAAAGGCCGCTTGGAGGTCCGGATTTACTACCGGGATGAAAGGCCGGTTTTCATCAGCCCACGTTCGCTTCAGGAACCGGGAAAGGGGGAGCCCTATGCCGGATCGCACACAGGCGGAGCCTAAGCCCTTTTTCTGGATCCCTTTAAAGGGTCGGCCTCAGAAGACCGCCCCGCCCGGCCATGAGCGGTTCCAGGGCTTGAGCGGCTGGATGGAGATAGAGATCGAGGTGGTCTCAGACTACCTTTACGTGGGCAGCGGGCAACTGGAATTGCGCTCGATTCAGGGACGGGAGCAGGTCTGCTACGTTTTCGCACGACAGAATGAAACCTTGATTATCCCGGGCACCAGCCTCAAAGGGGCGATACGGGGGATTGTGGAAGCCCTATCGAACTCATGCGTGCGGATAAAGGCACGAAATGAGTCGGTGCCCAGCCGTGCTCACGAGGGATGCGAGTATAAAAAGGGCGAACGAGAAGCCCTTTGCCCCGCATGCCGCCTTTTCGGCACGACAGGATATCGGGGTCGAGTGCATTTCGCCGACGCCACGCCGGTTGGAGAGGTGCGTCCGGAGATCATCAAGATCGCGGACCTCTGGCCGCCTCGCCAGATCCAGGGCCGCAAATTCTATCAGAGCAAAGCCCATCAGAGGCTGGACTTAAAGCCCGCTAAGAACCACCGCTTCCTCGAAGCGGTGCCGAAGGGAGCCCGCTTTCAGACCAACCTGTTCTTTGAAAACCTTCTGGAGGAAGAGCTGGGGTTGCTTGCGCGCGCATTAGGTCTGGATCTGCACCCCGGAGATCCTCAGCGGGTGGTCTTCGCTTTTCCCGTGAAACTGGGAGGGGCTAAGCCGCGCTGCCTGGGAGGGGTGCGCTTCATCCCCCGGCGCATCCGTCTCCTGGGAGAGGGCTCCGCTCTCTTTTCCTCATTGCTAAATGGCGGGAGCGCCAGCGAGGTGAAGCCGCTCCTGGCACGATGCCTCGCCCGTAAGGAGTTGCTGGATCAGGAAGCCTGGGAGCGTTTCCGTCAGGAGGCCCGGTCAAAGGACGAACCCTGTCCGAGGGAGGTGTATTAATGAACCGGAAGGAGCAGATCGCCCTGGCCCAGCAGATCGCTCAAGCACTCCCCGAGGTCACCCGCAACGAGTGGATGCGTTGGGTCCAGATCGCGGATCGGTATGGCCTGGAGAAAGCCGTTCAACACGCGGAGCGCGTGGCCCAGGACATCACCATGCGACCGGCCATCCAGCGAGCCAACCGCCTGATCGCTCAGGCGGTTCGTTCCCATCTGGCCACCTTGCAGCGCCTTCAAACCCAGGAGCAGCAAGCCGTCCTGGGCTATGTATCTTGGTGGCTCCGCATTACGACATTACGCGGATCACTACGCGAGGAGGGATAAAAGTAGTGCGCTTTCTGTTCGATACATCGATATTAATTGACTATTTAACAGTCCCAAATAGCACATCCGCGGATGCTATTTTTAAAGCAAGCGAGATTGGAAAATGTTATATAAGCATAATTAGCATCATGGAATTATATCAATCAAATAAGCGAAGGCGAAAAGTGGAAGAAGAAGTTCGGAAAATCCACGATATCTGCAGACTTTTGAATATTAAGATTGTTTATATTACGCTGAAAATCCAACAAATTGCCATCGATATTATAAAAAATTACTATTCTAATCTGGGAAAAAGTTGCATTCCTGACGCTTTAATTATAGGCACAGGAATTGTGAGAAAGGCATACGTCGTAACAAAAGATTATGGTGCATGGTCTAATGCTTATAGTCAAGTCCTAACTCCAGAAGAAGTTATCAAGAGGTTCTGAGATGGCCAAGAGGCTTCTTGTGGCGACCTTAGGAACCTCACCCGCCGTGATCACAGAGGCCGTGGATTTGCTGACTGAGGAAGGAGAACGGCCGGATGGCGTCCTGTTGTTCTATACCGGGGATCCAGACGTGAAGGAAAGCCTTGAACTCCTTCAGAAACATCTTCCTGCGCACTGTGGCATTAGCTGGATTGTGCCCATCCAAATAGGGTCCTACGGAGACATAGATTCTACAGAAGCCGCGGTCGAGTTCATGGAGCAAGCCTGCACGCAGCTACGGGCTTATCGCGATGAGCATCGGCTTTTCGTCTGTATCGCGGGAGGTCGAAAGGCGATGTCCGCCCTCCTGGCCCTGGCCGTCCAATTTTATGGCGCCGAACGGCTGTTCCACATTTGGGCGCCACCATGGCTGGAAGCCGGAGGAGAGATCGCAGAGCTCCGAAAGCTCCGGGATTGGCCTGAGCAGCTAACGGAACGCCTCCATCCATCCTTGAACCAACCTCCCACGGATCGCCCGCAGCTGGTGGATCTCCCATTTATCTCGCTGTTCCCGATGCTACCTGCTATCCTGAACGCACTGGGCGGACACCCTTCCGCCTCCAAAGAGATTAAGCAATTCCTGGTTCGCATCGGATTGCTCAGCCCGGAAGGCACGCCAACTCCCATCGGGCACAAGGTTGCCACCATTTTAAATATGGTCGAGACGCTGCCTCCCGCTCGATCACAAGAGCCCCACGTTCATATTCCACCCCATCACCACCAAGACCGGCTTGAGCGCTTTGCCTGGGATCTCATCGGCTACGCCCCCTTCGTGATTGAAGTGCGTGGGGAAGAATGGAGAAAGGGCCATCCGGGTGTCGAGGCTGAGCCTCCCAGCGCGCTGATCGTGGGGGTCCGGCTGGGCACAGACATCCTCTTTCGCCTTCGGCTCCTCACCACCGCTACAACCGAGGGCCAGCTGGAGGCCGCCCGTCGGTATATCGAGCGGTATGTCCACCGTCGGGGAGGGTAGACCATGGGGGTTTACCACCTGATGGGCCTGGGGCGTTCCCCGGGCACGGTGATCGGGCCGCTGACCTACCTGGCCCACCGCTACTCGCGATGGGAACCCGAGGATCAGGCCTTCTTCGCCGGATCCGGCGAGGCCGCCCTGCGCCAGACGGGTCAGAGCGCAGGAGATGTGCAGGCCCTCGTGCTCTTCACCACCCGCGAGATCCTCCAAGGCGACCTCCCCTCCTTCGATTACATCGAGAACCCGCCCGGCCGCGTCGCGCATGGACCGCTGCGGAAAGGCGGGCCGATGAAAGAGGTGCTGCGCGCGCACCTGCGCCGGGAGTGGCCGGCCATCGGCGGCGGGCGCCGGGAGGGCGTGGTGTTCTGGTGCGAGGTGGACCGCCGGGACATCGGCACGACCTATGAGCGCGTCGCCCGCGTGGTGGCCGCCCTGGCCGGAACCGGAGGCCAGGGGAAGGAGATCTGGGTCAACCTGACCGGCGGCAACAACGTCATGAACTTCGCCCTGGAGCTGGCCGCCATTCTCTCCGGAGACGTGGCCCGTCTTTACTACGTCCAGGCCGCCGATGAGCGGGCGGAGAAATGCCTCCGCTTCACTGCCGAGGACGGCTACTGGGTGGATCTGCCCATCCTCCCCCTGGGCCTGGGACGGCTGCGCCGGGCCATCCTCGAGGTTCTGACGGCACACGGCCCCCTTCCCCTGGAAGACCTTTACGCCCGCCTTCGAAACGAATACTGGGATCTGAGCCGGGGCCTGGATTCATCCGAGACCCTGCGGCGGGATCACCTCACGCCGCTGTGGAAAGCGCGGCTCATTCAGGGAACCGAAGAGGGTTATCGGCCGGGGCCGCAGTGGGATCTGATCCGGCCCTATCTCCAGGTCCTGGAGGAGGCACGGAGCCAGAACCGCACCCTCGAGCAACTCGCCGAGGAAGAGGACTGGATCGAACGGGAGGTGATCCCCTTCGAGAGGCCCTGAGCCCTATCCGGCCGGCCCCGGAATCCATTCCGGTCTATCCCCGATGCGGCCCGGGCTCCTTTCGAGTAAAAAACAAGCGGTGCAGATGCCTCGCTAGCAGAGCGGGCTCAAAAATCCCCGCGGGAGGGGGATCGGATGCCGATCAAGCCAACCAAGCGAAAGGGCAAGCCAAGCAGCGGCACAACTCGCGCCTCATCCACCATCAACCTGTCCTGGGATCGTCCCACCGGCAACTTCTGGGTGGACACCGGGCTTGTGGTGCTTCTGCAACACTTCGGAGAGGGGGAACATCCGGTCAAGGACGTGCTGAGCTGGCTCCAGGGCCAACTCCTTCAGCCGAGCGGAAATCGTGGCCAATATTACGACCGGGCCAGTGGCCGAATTCGTGAGTACGACAAAGTGAACTGGGTCTATCCGACCAACCTGTTCATCAAGGTCTCGGGGCGAGCCAACAAAACCACAGTGAAAATCAACGGGGAAGAGGAAACGCTCTTCACCGAACCCCCTAAGTTTGAGCTCAACCTGAAGCTCACCAAAAAACCGGACATCTGCGACCTGTGCGGAGAGGCCGCTCCCCTGACCGACGCCGCGATGTGGATGTATCCATTCGTGGTCGACCCGCAGAAGTTCGGCACCTTCTACCCCGGCACCAAGCGCGGATTGCGGCTGTGCGCCCGCTGCGCCCTGGCTGGGTTGGCCGGATACCTGGGATGGTTGTGGAAGGCTCATAAAGACTGCATACACTTTTTCGTTTTTCATTCTGATCTGCAAGAGCTGAAACGCTTGCATGAGGAAGTCCTGGGCCCCCTTCGCCTGGAGGGCGGGCGCAGCGGGACGGCGCCCGTTGCTTTCTCAGGCCCCTATCTCCACGAAACCACGTGGGGCCTTCTCCTGGTCCTTTTCTCCCACGTGCGCCGGTCCGATCAGCTCTCCGATGAAGCCCGACAGCTGATGGCCTCGCTTTTGGGGGCTACGGATGTCCCTCCCCCTGCTCCCCTTACGCTTTACGCGGTGATGGGCACATCAGGACAGGCTTTCAGCATGAAAGCGCTGCGGGAATTCTCCCAGTTGCAGCGGCTCTATCGAGTTTATGAGACTTGGATCGAAGGGTTGCAGAATCTTGACATAGAGCGGGTAAATCCCCATCAGCGGCTGGTGGAAATCTTCCGACAATTCGAGGCGCAACAAGGACAGAATCAGGAGACCATCTGGCGAGACCGCATCGCGTGGGCCGTGCTGGAGTTCAACGATCCCTCGCCGTTCATCGAGCAATTCCTTTTTGAAGCGCGGGCCCGAGAGAAAAACCCCCGGCCGCTGGTGTGGGGGACTATCGAGATCCTCAACCAATACCTGAAGGAGGTGTTTGGCATGGACGAACAATTCCAGCGCGTCCTGGCAGGCTTCGGGCATTCCCTGGGCACGGCAGCCCAGGCGCGCAACGAGATGGGGCTTCTCTACGCTCTACGCAACGCCAAAAACCCGGAAGACTTCTACCGGGTGCTGAACGACGCCCAGTTTCGACTCGAAATCACAATCCCGGAGGCGATCCTGCGCATCGAAAAAGGCGAGCGCATCGCCGGCGTCCCATGGGTGCGGGTGAAAACGCTCCTCTCCATCTACGCGATGAACGCATTCCTGCGAAAGAACGCACCCCAGCCGGAACAAGCCCAGATTGAGGAGGCTTAACCATGAGCAAAGCCATCGTCATCGGATATCTGGCCAAAGTTTCGGCGGCCAATGTCAACGCTTCCCACACCGAAGGGAACGTGGTGGTCACCAAGAAGATCACCCTTCCGGACGGAAGCACCATTCCCTATATCTCCGGTCAGGCAATCCGGCGCATGCTTCGGGACCGACTGGAGGAGTTGGGGTATCGGCTCTCCGAGCCCTTCGCCCAGGTCAGCGGACAGGAGGTCACCCCACCCGTGCGCCCATGGGAGTTCATCGACGAGGATCTGTTCGGCTACCTAGATCCCTCCGGCGGACGACGGCGGACCTCCCCGGTGCGCGTGTCGGCAGCAGTGGGGCTCTTTCCCTTCCAGGGCGACCGGGACCTGGGCACCCGCTCCTTTGAACGCTTCGGGCAAGCGATGGCCGCCGGCGGGAACATGTTCGAGACGGAGATTTACGCTAACCTCTTCAAGGGCACAGTGCTCATTGAGCTGGATCGGGTAGGTATGTTTCGGCCATTGGAGCTCGGGGAGAACGCCGAACGGGCTCTTCCCCCCGATGAACGCCGCAGGCGACTTCAGAGTTTTCTCGAAGCGCTCAACCTCCTCTGGGGCGGTGGGCGCACGGCGCGAATGCTGGCGGATCTCTCTCCGAAGTTCCTCGCCTACGCGCGGCTCCGCGTCAAGCACCCCGTTTTCCTGGAGGCGCTCTCGGCCCGCTATGAGGATGGTCAATACGTCCTGGACCTGATCCCGCTGGTGAACGCGCTGGAAAAGTTCGCCTCTTATCGGGAACATGTGATCTTCGGCATGGAGCCCGGCATCTTCGGGAACGAAGACGAGATCCGGCAAGCCCTTCAACCCTATGGGCCTGTCCTCACCGTCCATAACGCTTTGAAGAAAGCCCAGGAAGATGTGAGCGCGCTATGGAGCGGATCCTCCTTGTGACCGTTCGGGCGCCGGTGGCCTCCTTCCGACGGCCACTGGACCACAACTACCAGCGAACGCTTCCTATGCCGCCGCCTACTACGCTTCTGGGCATCGCGGGCGCGGCCCTGGGGCTTTTCAGATCGAGAGCTCTGGGCGCCGGACAGCCTGGTGCGCGAGCTCAAAGTCTCCGTATGGATGGAAGAATGGCAAGAGGAAGAGCCCAACCGCGCCCCCGGCCGCGCCCGCGACATGTGGACCGTGCTCAAGATCAAGTCCGGCAAGATCGCCGAGCGCTCCCCCTATTTCCGCGAGCTGCTCTTCTTCGTGCGATACACCCTGATCTACGGAGGGCCGGAGGACCTGCTGCGCAGGCTGGAGGAAGCTTTCCGGGATCCCGCTTATCCCCTCTCCCTCGGGCGCGAGGATGAGCTCTTGCTGATGGAATCGATCCGATGGGGAGAGGCCACGCCGGGAGAGCCGCGCTTCCGAGGCACAATCCTGCCGGTGGACCTCCGAGAAACGCCCGGCGCACGGCCGATCCTCAAGCCCGGCACCCTCCTCGAGCCGCCTGTTGTGGAGAGGCTTCCCCTCCGCTTCCGGGTGGACGCGAAAGGCATCCGGCACCCGGATCGCATTACCCCGCTTACTTTTCTCCCCACAGGTCTGGAGCTCGAAGTGCCCGGGGTGCCAGCGCTCCGATGGGAAGGGAGGAACTTCACATGGCTGAACTCCTCGCCAAGCCGGACGTCCCCCTCCTCGCCCATTTAGAGGAAGTCACCCGGCTGGGAGCGGAGATCGCCGAGCGCATGCGGCTTCCCGCTTTCCTCCGATCCAAGGCGCTTCTGGCGTGCGCCATGCACGATATCGGGAAAGCAACCCGAAGCTTTCAGGACTATATGCAGGCCGTTCGCGCGGCTCAGGAAGCCGAAAGACGTGGAGCGCCCGATCGGGAACAGGAACGCTTGCGGCAGATCGCCCGTCAGAAGAAGGCCGCCGCCTACCCACATGCCCTGGCCTCCCTCCCCTTCGTGCTCGCGGCCGAAGGGATGGGATTCACAAACCCGGAGGGAGGGTTCCGCAGGTATGAGGCCACCGCCGCCGTGCTCTCCCACCATTCCCCGCTGGATCCGGAGCTCTATAAAGGCTATGAGACCTTCCCTGAATACGACTGGGACGCCCTCGCCGATCTCCTCCGCATGCTATGGGAGATCCTTCATCGTCACGATGTGGAAGGGCTTCCCCCAATGAAGGGCTTCGAAGACGCCTCCAGGGTTCTCGCCCGCCAGCCGCCGGTCGCCCTTCTGGATCATCCCTTGCGCTTCGGGAACGAGACCCGCACGCTTCGGGGGATCCTGCAGCGCCTGCCCCCTGAGGATTTCGCCCGGGTGAAGACGGTCCTCCATCTCGCCGACTGGCTGGCTTCGGCGAAGAGCCCTCAACCCTTCATGCTGTTCCGAAGCGTCAGGGCATCCGCCGTAGAGCAATACCTTAAGAACAAAGGGCATACGCTCAACGAATTTCAGCGGGATGCCCGATCGGCGGCAAGTCGGGACACCTTCGTGCTCCGAGCTCCCACCGGCACGGGCAAGACGGAAGCCCTATTGCTATGGGCCGGCGATGCGGAACGGATCCTCTATCTCCTGCCTACCCAGGCCACCACCAATGCGATGTGGCGACGCCTGCGCGAGATCTACGGAGATGATCCGGTGGGTCTCTCCCATGGCCGGGCCAGCTATATGCTCCGTCGGGAATCGGAGGAGGATCCGCTGGACCTCCGGCTTTTCGGCTCGATCTTCGCAAGGCCGGTGACCGTCGCCACGTTAGATCAATATCTCCTGGCGCATCTTCACGGGCGACATTGGGAGGAGCGGCGAAGCCTCGCCCGGGGCGCCACGTTGATCCTGGACGAGGTTCACGCTTACGAGCCCTATACCCTGGGACTGCTCCTCGAAGCCCTGGAGCAGGAACCCCCCGCTCGCCTGGCCCTGGCCAGCGCCACCCTTCCCGATTCCCTCCTCCGGCTCTTCCCCTGTCTGGATCAGGAGGAGCCGGTGGAGGCGGAGCCCGCCCTCTGGGAGCGACGCCGCCACCGCATCGAGCTTCGCGAGGGGAAGCTGATGGAGCTCGGGCTTGAAGCCGCCCTCGATCTGGCGCGAGAAGGGAAAACCGTTCTGATCGTGGCCAACACGGTGCGGGACGCCCAACACCTCTACCGACGGCTCCGGGAGGAGCACCGATGGCCCCACTGCTCTCTGCTTCATTCCCGATTCACCCTCCTGGATCGGACACGAAAAGAGGAGGAAGTCCGGCAGCCTGAGCCCGGCATGATCTTCATCGCCACCCAGGTGGTGGAAGTAAGCCTGGATATCTCCTACGACGCGTTGATCGCGGAGATCGCGCCAGTAGATGCCCTGGTGCAACGGATGGGGCGGGTGAACCGGCAGGGGGGGAGCGGGCCTGCCCCGGTTGTCATCTACCGGGATTGGTCGGAGGGCGCGCGGCGCATCTACGGGCAGGACATCCTCCTATGGAGTCGGGAGCTTCTGGAGGAGCTCCCCGAGATCCCAAGGGATGCGGACCTGGCCCGGGCCACCCACCGGCTCTACGAGCGGGTGGTGGCCGCTCCGGAGTGGCAGAAGGAGCTTCAGGAGGGTCGGGCCGCTTTACAGGAGATCCAAAGGATCCTGGGATGCTACACGATTGATCTTTCCGATGAAGAGATGCGCGCCCGGTTCACGGCACGCCGGGGGATGATCTCCATCGAGGTGTTGCCTGAGGCTTTCGTTTCTACAGCATATGATCTGCGGGAACGGGGCGAAACCTGGAGGCTCCCCGAGCTGCTGGTCCCGGTCCCCATCTACTGGCTTCGGGAATATCCGCATCACTTTTTCCCGCGGAGCGATCTGGGCTGCCTCCAGGCGAATCTCCCTTACAGTCCCGAAGAAGGCCTTCAGGAGCCGGAACCACAGACCGGAGCGCCGCCCGGAGTGCTCATCGGTTGAGAGGACTTTGGCTTGTGGTGCCTCGCCGCCGATGGGAACGAAATGGAATAAGGGGACACGGAAGGAAGCGGTGTAAGACGTTAAAACGATACGGACGCCCTGGATGGCTTCCTGTCGCTCCATCACGCTTCACCTGCCAGCCGGAGAACTTCTTTCTCCAAATCTGGGTGCATGTAAAAATTGCTCCGCTTCATGGCTTCAAGCACGGGCTTTACTTCGCTCAAAACCCCCTGCTGCTTTGCGCGAACCAGCAAGCCAGCCGTGCCGATCATCCTGAGCCCCAGAGACTTTGCCCAACGGCGTGCTTTTCGATCATCCAGGATGAGCAGGCAATCCTGCTCGCTGGCCAGAGCGATGGCTTCCGCTTCCCCTTCATCCACGATAGTGGACAGCACCCGGATCAGCGCGGTGTTCCTGGGTGCGACCACAGTCAACCAATCGGGAGCTTTGCCGAATTCTTCCCGAACTCCAGGCGGAATCATAACGGGTTCGAAAAGTTCGCGAAGGATATCCAGTCGACCGATACGGTCCAGTATGATGAGACATGTGCTATCCGTCACGGCCGGCTCTTTCACTCTGGACCTCCTCCCTCAACTCCTCCAGAGAGTAGGCGACCACCGGAACGCCGTAGCGCCCCAGCAACTCCATAAAGGTCTGCTTCGAGTGGCCAGCCATTTTGGCTGCCTGTCCCAGGGTCACTTTGCCAACTTCATAAAGCTTTATGGCGAGCAGCAGTCGGGCTTCATCCTCGGACACCTCAAGGGGCAGCTCAACCTGCAGGACGCTCATCTTCAATCACCTCCCAGCAGTTCAAAGGCTTTCGGCACAAGACCCGCCGCTTTTTCCAGAGCCTGCGGCGGGGTGTCGACGATTTCAATGCAATTTTTGAAGGGTTCCTGTTCTGCGAATGCCCTCAACACCTCTTCCTCATTTGCCAGCACAGTGGGTCAGTAGTCGAAGAACTCATCTCAAAACTCCAGTGTTCGATTTTAGTATACTCTGTCTCTGGACAACCTGCCTGGGAGGGGAAGACCGATGGGGTTTCAGGAGCGGACCGATGAACCGTGGGCCTTCATTGCACCTTTCCTGCCACCCAGGGCCAAAACCGGAAGACCTCGGGTGGATGACCGCAAGGTCCTCCACGGGATCCTGGATGGGCGGGTCACCGGCTGCCGGTGGCGCGATATGCCCCGACCATATGGCGCCGATCCGACGGCTTGGCGGCGGTTTTAGGAACTCCAGATGAGTTCAAGCTACTAAGGAAGAGACCCTCCTTCAATGGCGCAAGGGCCGCAACGAAAGCCATCCCTACGAGCACGGGAACCTCTGCCGGGGGCCGCGGGCTTGCCCTATCCGGGCCAGGCGAGAATGGAACACAATCCCCCATAAGACGATAGACAGGCTGCCTGTCTCTCCCTCTCCTTCGAACGATCCGGGGCGCTGCCTCGTATTGAAGGACGGCTCTCTCATCCTCCCTGACCGCGCATGACAGGATAACGTGGTCCTGAGGATGCGACCTCCGGTCTTTCCCGGATCCCCGTCATGGCTTCGCCGGATCCGACCCCCGGGGCGATCCCCGAGCGGGTTCGGGGGAAAACCGGATGCGCGTTGCGCGCACGGAGGTTACCCTGGAAAAGGGCGTTCCGCATCATCCGCGCGGCAAGCGCGCGGCGCTCCCAGTGGGAGGCAGGGGAGGAGCCCATGGACCCGGAGCGCGAAGAGGAGCTGTGGGATTTCCTCCGCCAGGCCATGCGCATGAGCGAGGACGATTTCGAGCGCCTGAAGGTCGGCGGCCTCAAGATGAACTACCTGCGGGTCTGCCCGCGCAAGCTCTGGCTCTTCGCCCACCAGGTCCGCCTGGAGGCCGACGCCGAGGCCGTGGCCCTGGGCCGCCTCACCCACGAGCGCGCCTACCGCGACCGGCCCCGCCGGAGCCTGATCCTGGAGAACCTCATCGCCATCGACGTCCTGGAGGGCGAAGGGACCATCCTGGAGGTCAAGCACGCCCCCACCTTCATCGAGGCCGCCCGCCTCCAGCTGCGCTACTATCTCTACTTCCTAACGCGCCGGGGAGTCCACCTCCGCGGGGAGCTGCGCTTCCCCCGCCAGCGCCGGCGGGAGACGGTGATCCTGGACGCGGCGGCGGTGGCCGAGGTGGAGGCCGCCCTGGAGGAGATCGCCCGCATCGAGGCCCTCCCCACCCCGCCGGCCGCCCCCTGGACGCCCGCCTGCCGCCGCTGCGCCTACGCGCCCCTGTGCTGGGGATGAGCGGCAAAATCTCCGACGAAGAGAACCGATCGTTGCACAAACCCAGCATCAGGCGAAAATGAAGCAAGACCTAAGAACCAATCTCGCCCGCCCGGCTTCGAACCCAGAAACGGGAGGGATCGCGGATGATCCGAGATCGCCGGACCTGGGAAGCCTTTGAGGCGGAATGGCAGCGCCGGAACCCACCGGACCTCGAGGTTCATTTTCGTATCTTCGATCGTATGCTGGAGCTCGCCCGCGCGCTCCATGCCTGGCCGCCCGCGGATCCGTTAGAGGGATTAGAGGTCGATCTCCAGCTCGCCCGAGCGATCAACGCCGATGTCCGCCTCCCTGCTGAATAAACTGGCGCATGCGTTGGACCGAGAGGGCCTGCCCTATATGATCATCGGCGGGCAGGCCGTGCTGCTTTATGGGGAGCCGCGGCTGACGAGGGACGTCGACCTCACGGTGGCCGCTACGCCGGAGGAGTTCGATCGGGTGTGGCGCGTGGTTCAAGAAGCGCAGCTGCAACCCTTGATCGAAGACCCCCGATCCTTCGTCCGGCAAACCTGGGTGCTCCCCACCCTGGATGCGGAAAGTGGCCTGCGGGTGGACTTCATTTTCTCCTGGACCCCCTACGAACGAGAGGCCATCGCCCGGGCCCGGGCGGTCCCGGTTCTCGGATATCCGGTTCGATTCGCAGCCCCGGAGGACGTGATCGTTCACAAGGCCCTGGCCGGCCGCCCCCGGGATTGGGAGGATGTGCGAAGCATCCTGCGCAAGCAATCCGTGGACCCTGAGGAGATCCGCCGCTGGCTGCGCGCCTTCTCCGAAAGCCTGGGGCGCGATCTCCTGAGCCCCTTTGAGACGATCTGGGCTGAGGAAACCGGCCGAAGGGCGACGGATCGCTGAAAGCCTCACCTCGAGAAGCAGATTTCGGGAACGATGGGACGCGCGTATTATCTGTTCCGTAGCGGGCGCCTGCGACGGCGCCAGAACACCCTCTATCTGGAATGGGAGGCCGACGGCCACGCCCAGCGCCAGGCCATCCCCGTGGAGGACGTGGAGGCCCTCTTCGCCATGGGGGAGCTGGACCTCAACACCCGCCTCCTGAGCTTCCTGGGCCGCCACGGGGTCAGCCTGCACGTGTTCAACTATTACGGGTTCTACGTGGGCTCGTTCTACCCGCGGGAGACCCGGGCCGCCGGACAGGTGGTGGTGGCCCAGGCCCTCCATTCCGCGGATCCCTCCCGCCGGCTCGCCCTGGCCCGCGGCTTCGTGGAGGGCGCCCTCTTCCACATGCGCCGCAACCTGCTCTACTACCGGCGCCAGGGCCTGCCGGTGGAGGACCCTCTGACCGCCATCGAGCACGCTTTGAGGGAGATCGAAAGCTGCCCGGATGTGCCCGCGCTGATGGGCCTGGAGGGACGAGCCCGGGATGCTTACTACGGGGCCTTCCCGGCCATCCTGGACCTGGAGGGATTCCGCCGCAGCCGGCGGCCGCCGGAGAACCCGATCAACGCCCTGCTCTCCTTCGGCAACGGCCTCCTCTACGCGGCCACCCTGTCCGAGCTCTACCACACCCCCCTCCACCCGGCCATCAGCTTCCTCCATGAGCCCTCCACCGGGCGCTTCTCCCTGGCCCTCGACCTGGCCGAGATCTTCAAGCCGCTCGTGGTGGATCGCATGGCCTTCACGCTGATGAACCGCGGCGCTTTGAGCGAGGAGGATTTCCTTGAGGAAGTCGGCTTCTGTTATCTGAAGGAAGAGGGGCGGAAGAAAGTGGTGGCGGAGTTCGAGGAGCGGATGCGGGAGACCGTGCAGCACCCCCGCCTGAAGCGCCCGGTGAGCTACCGAACCCTCATCCGCCTGGAGGCCTACAAACTGGTCCGACATCTGCTGGGGATGGAACCCTACGAGCCACTGAAAGCGTGGTGGTGAGGCAATGTATGTGATCATCGTCTACGATGTGGAAGTGGAACGCGTCGCCCGGGTCTGCCAGTATCTGCGCCGCCACCTCCACTGGGTGCAGAACTCCGCCTTCGAGGGGGAGATCACCCCCGCCCGTTTGGAGCGGGTGAAGGCGGAGCTCCGGGATCTGATTGACGAGAAAAAGGACACGGTGTATCTCTACATCCTGCAGGATCCCCACGCTGTGCGCCGCGAAGTGCTGGGCCGGGAGAAAGGCTCCACCTCCATGATCGTATGAGGGGCACGATGAGCCGGGAGATTGACAGCCCGAAGAGACAGGGGCCCGGGGACTCCCCTTACTGGATCCTGGGGGCGCTGGCCTTCGGGGTCTTCATCGCCGCGGACGACCTCACGGTGGTCAGCACGATGCTCCCCCGCATGATCGTGGACTTCGAGATCCCCATCCCCTCCGGCCTCCGGGATGCCGCCTGGATCGTCTCCGCTTACCTCATCGCCTATGTCACCGCGATGCCGCTGATGGGCCGGCTCTCGGATCGCTACGGGCGCCTCCCCCTTTACGTCCTCAGCCTGTCCCTTTTCCTCACCGGCTCGCTCCTTGTGCTCTCCGCCCGCGCGCTCCCCACCCTCATCGCCGCCCGCGCCCTCCAGGCCTTCGGGGGCGGGGCGGTGGTCCCCATCGCCATGGCCGCCGTCGGGGATCGCTTCCCGGAGGGGCGCCGCGGCTTCGCCATCGGTCTGCTCGCCGCCATCGACACTCTGGGCTGGATCTGGGGGCCCCTCTATGGGGCGCTCCTCATCCGCTACGGGCCGGAGGCAGGGGCCTGGCTCCACCACACCCTGGGGCTGCCCGCCGCCATGGCCGGCTGGAGCTGGCAATGGCAGTTCGCCCTGAACATCCCCCTCACCCTTCTGGCGCTGGCCGCCGCCGTGATCGGCCGCCGGGCCTTCGGGAGCGCCCCCCGCGCCCTCGCGGTGGACATCCCGGGCGTCGCCCTCTTCTCCGCCGCCCTCGTCGCCCTCCATATCGGCCTCGACCGGATGGGCGGCTCCCTGGACCTCCCGGATTTCGCAAACCGGGTGCCGGCGGCCCCGGAGCAGGCGTGGCCGTGGCTTTCGCTCAGCGCCCTTGCCCTTCTGCTCTTGCTGTCCTACGAGCGCCGCGCCCGCGCCCCCTTCCTCCCTCTGGAGCTCTTCCGACGCCGGAACCTCGTGGGGGCCGGTCTGGCGAACCTGATCCTGGGGATCGGCCTGATCACCCCGATGGTTCAGGTCCCCCTCTTCATCAACACCCTGCGCGGCGAGGGCGCCACCCCGGCGGAATGGCTCGGCCGCGCGGCCCTGCGCAGCGGGCAGGTCCTGAGCGGGCTCACCGGAGGGATGGCGCTGGGCGCTCTCATCGGGGGCTGGGCGAGCCGCTGGGGATACCGCCGTCCGGCTCTGATCGGGATCCTGGCCGCCGCCCTGGCCCTCGGGCTGGCCGCGCGCTGGGAGGCCGAGGAGCCTTTCGGGCGGATGTTCCGGCACATGGCCCTGGCCGGGCTGGGCCTGGGGGCCGCCACCTCAGCGTTGAGCGCCGCCGCCCTCGACGCCGCGCCCCCCACCGCTCGCGGCCTGGTCTCCGGCCTCCTGCTCATCCTCCGCCTGATCGGCATGAGCGTGGGGATGGCCGGCCTCACCGCATGGGGGACTTCCCGCTTCGAGCAGATGGTGACCGCCTACACGCTGGCGGAGCTCCCCGACGCCCTGCCGGCCATCACCCTGGCCATCCTGCGGGAGATCTTCGGGCTCGCCGCCCTGACCATGGGGCTGGCCCTCCCGGCCGCCGCCGCCCTCCACCCGCTCCGGCAAGGCGCTCCCGCCGGATCCAGCGCTCCAGAGAGCCCTTCGCGCATAGAAAAAGATTAAGCCCTTAAAGAAAGGGGGTTTCCATGTCCCGACGATGGTGGCTGGCGCTCTTGCCTGTGCTGGCGCTGGTGTGCTGCGTGACGGGCCTCGCCGTCGGCGCCCTGGCCTACGCCCCCCTCCGCGAGCGGGTCCTGGCCCTCCTCGGGCTACGCCCCCAGATCCTGGCCGCGGAGATGGTTCCGGACGATGCGATCCTCTACATCTCACTCTCTTACAATCTCCAGGCCCAGCCCGGCTATGAAACCATCCGCCGCGCCTATCTGGAGAACCCCGAGGTCCAGCGCGCCCTCAAGGAATGGAAAGATCAACTGAAAAAGGAGTCCGAGATCGACTTCGACGCCGACATCGCGCCGTGGATCGGGCCGGAGATCGGCCTGGCCCTCTTCCCCACCTCCCCGGAAGCCCTGGAGCAAGGTCGATTGCCCCTCGCGCTGCTCATCGCCTCCCGAGATCACCAGAAGGCGGATGCCTTCCTGGGGCGGCTGCGCCAGCTGGCCGAAAAGGAAGGCGGGCGCGTGGAGGCCCGCGCCCACCGCGGTCGGTCTTACCAGCTGCTGGTTTCGAAGGAGCCCCAGAGCCCTCCCCTGGCCATCGGGCGGCTCGGGGAGTTCGTGGTGATCGCGGCCACGGAGGAGGCCTTCCAGCGGGTGGCCGATCGCGCCGCCGGACAAGGCCAATCCATCACCGCCTCCCCGCGCTTCCGGAAAGTGATTCAGGCCCTGCCCGCCCAGAGCGTGATGATGGCCTATCTGGATTATCGGGAGCTGCAAAAACTCTTCCGGGAAGCCCTCCCCCGCCTGCAACCCGGCGCGCCGGATCCCGAATCCGTGCTGGGAGCCCAGGCCTCCATCCTCCAGGCCGTCGAAGGCGCTGGCTTCGCGGTGGAGCTGCAAGCCCAGGGTCTCCGTCTCCAGTCGATTGCGGTGATCGACCGGGCGAAGGTGCCCCAGGACCTTCGCGCCTCGCTGGACGCTCCGCCGATCTCCGAGGCGCTCCTGGGCCGGATCCCGGAGAACGCCTTCGGTTTCTTCCAGGCCGCCCGCATCGGACAGGGCCTGCGCCAGAGCCTGGAGATCCTCCGCCGGAACCCGGAGGCCCGCCGCCAGCTCCAGGACATGGAAGCGGCCCTGGGGATCCGGCTGGAGGAAGACCTCCTCGCCTGGATGACCGGGGATCTGATCCTGGCGGCGCTTCCCGCGCCGGCGGGGACCCCTCCGGAGATCCCGGTGGGGGTTTCGCTCTGGATCGGGACCGACCAGCCGGAGGCGGCCCGCGCGGGCCTGGAGCGCATGGAGGACGCCCTGGCGATGATGGGCGTTCAGGTAGAGGAGTCCACGCGGGGCCGGCAGGCCTTCCGCATCGTCACCGCGCCCACCGGGGAGCGCATCCTGGCCTACACCGTGGATCCGGAGGCGGTGCAAATGGTCTTTCCCGCGGACGCCTTCGAAGGCTATTACAGGCCGGCCCGCGCCATCACCGGGAACCCGCGCTTCCGGGAGATCCGGGAGCAGCTGCCCCGGCAGATCTCATCCCTGTTCTTCCTGGATACCTTTGCCCTTTGGGATCAAATCGAACGATGGATCCCCGGAGCGGAGCGCGCCACCTTCCGGGAGAAGGCCCGCCCCTTCCTGGATCCCATCCGGGGGATCGGGATCGCTGGGGAGGCCACGCAGGGCGCCGAGATCCAGCGGGGGGTGCTCTTCATCCGGATCGCGCCTCCCGGCTCCTGAGGCAAGGGCGCCAGGTCGTCCGGCTTCGGCGGGCTGCGCGGGGCGGGGATCCTTCGTCCCCCGCCCCGCCTGCGCTCCCCTAAGGACGGCTGCACGCTGTGGGTGGAAGGAGACCTGAGGATGAAGCGCGGGATCGGGCAGGCGCTTGGCCTCCTTGGATGGCTCAGCCTCATGGCGATCACCGCGTGTCGCCCGGCTCCCCCCACTCCGGCCCTCTCCGCCCCGGAGATCCTGCAACGGGCTGCCCGGGCGATGGCCGAGATCCAAACCGTCCATTTCCTTCTGGAGCGGACGGGGGCGCCGGATTATCTGGACGCCGCCCGCACGATGATGCTGCGCCGGGTGGAAGGAGACGTAGTCCGGCCGAACGGGTTGCGGGGGACCGCCCGGGTCTTCACCCTGGGGATGGTCACCGAGCTCGGGGTGCTCCGCATCGGCGAGCGGACCTGGGTGGCGTTCCCGGGGATCGGGCGCTGGGAGGAGCTGCCCCCGGAGCGCGGCACGGTCATCGATCCCCGGCTCTTCTTCGACGCCGAGCAGGGCCTGCCCGCCCTGCTCGCCCGCGTCGAGCTCCGGCTGGTGGGGGTCGAGACCCTGGAAGGCCGCCAGGCCTTTCACCTCCACGGCGAGGTGCTGAGTGGTCCCCTGGAGGAGTGGTCCCTGGGCCTCATCGCCGGGCGCCTGCGCGCCGACCTGTGGGTGGAGGCGCGCACGTTCCGCATCCTGCGGGTTCGCCTGATGGAGCTGGACAGCGATCCCCAGGATCCCACGGTCTGGCAGATCACCCTCTCGGATTTCAACCGGCCCATCGAGCTGCGCCCCCCCGAAGGGTCCGCATCTCCATAAGAACCTCCCCGGGCTCTCTATCAGGGAAGAGCCAATCAGGCTACCATGACAGCATCTTCACCCGGAGGAATGCGCCATGCGCCGGGTTCTCCCGTATGGCCTCTGGCCCAGCCCGCTGGAGCCGGAGCGGATGGCGAGCCTGCTCCGGATCACCGACGTCCAGTGGGATCGCTCCGGCCGCGTTCTGATCTGGCGGGAGGAGCGCTCCGGCCGCGGCGTCCTGGTCGCCCGGGAGGGCGAGGGGCCGCCGCGGGATCTCACGGAGATCGAATCGGTGCGGGCCCGCATCGGATACGGCGGCGGGGATTTCATCGCCGGCGACGGCCTCGTGATCTACGTCGGGGAGGACGGTCGGCTTTACCGGCTCCCGCTGGCCCATGGGCTCCCCTACCCCATCACCCCGCCCTTCGGGAACGCCGCCTCGCCGACCCTCTCCCCGGATGGGCGCTGGGTGCTCTACGTGCATTCGGACGGCGAGACCGACCTCCTGGCCCTGGTGGACGCGGAAGGACGCCGCTGGCCCCAGAAGGTCGCCGAGGGCGCGGATTTCTACATGCAGCCGGCCTGGCACCCCACCCGGCCCCTCATCGCCTGGGTGGAATGGGATCACCCGAACATGCCCTGGGACGGCGCGCGCCTGTGCCTGGCGCGCCTGGAGGGCGATCCGCCTCGCCCTTCCTCCCCGGAGGTCATCGCCGGGGATGCCACCACACCGGTCTTCCAGCCCGCCTTCTCCCCGGACGGCCGCTTCCTGAGCTACATCCTCACCGACGGGGAATGGGACGCGCTGGTGGTGATGGACCTGGAGACCGGCGCCCGGCGGATCCTGGTGGAGGGGACCACCCTGGCGCCCCCGGCCTGGGTTCAGGGGCTGCGGGTTTATGGATGGAGCCCGCGGGGGGATCGCCTCTTCTACCGCCGCAACGAGAACGCCATCGCTTCCTTAGAGGTCGTGGATCTGGAAGGACGGATCACGCGCCTGGACCTCCACCCCTACACCTGGTTCGAACAGCTCGCGGTGGCCCCGGACCGGGAGGCCCTGGCCATGATCGCTTCCTCCCCTATCCTCCCGCCTCGCGTGGTGACCTGGGAGGACGGCCGGTTCCGCATCCACCGGTTCGCCAGCGCGGAGCGGATCCCGCCGGAGGCGCTCTCCTTCCCCCAGCCCATTCAATGGCGCGCGCCGGACGGGACGGCTGTCCACGGCCTGTATTACCCACCGGCCTCGCCGGAGGTGCGGGGAGTGGGCCTGCCCCCGGCCCTCATCAGCATCCACGGCGGCCCCACCTCCCAGCGGGTGATGAGCTACAACGCGGATGCCCAGTTCTTCGCCACGCGGGGCTTCGCTTATCTGGAAGTGAATTATCGGGGGAGCACCGGCTATGGGCGCTCCTACCGGGATGCCCTGAAGGGGAAATGGGGCCTTCTGGATGTGGAGGACGCCGTGGGGGGCGCCCGGGCCCTGGCCGAACAGGGGCTGGCGGATCCCCAGCGTCAGGTGATCATAGGCGGCAGCGCCGGCGGCTATACGGTTCTGAACGCCCTTATCCGCCATCCCGGGTTCTTCCGGGCCGGCGTCTGCCTCTTCGGCGTCACCAACCTGTTCACCTTAGCTGCGGAGACCCACAAGTTCGAGGCCCACTACCTGGACTCCCTGGTCGGTCCCCTCCCCGAGGCGGCCGAGCGCTATCGGGAATGGTCCCCCATCTTCCATGCGGATCGGATCCGGGATCCCGTGGCCATCTTCCAGGGAGAGGAAGATCGGGTCGTGCCGCCGAGCCAGGCCGAGGCCATCGTGGAGGCCCTGCGCCGGCGGGGGGTTCCCCACCTCTACCGGCTTTACCCGGGGGAAGGGCACGGCTGGCGCCGCGCCGAGACCATCGCCCGCTTCTATCGGGAGGTCCTGGAGTTCCTCCGCCAGCACGTGCTGTTCGCGTGAAAGAAGCCGCCCGGCCTTTCAAGGCCGGGCGGCTTGCGTTTCGCCCCTCAGGGCTGCACCGTGAGCGTGCCGACCATCCCGCCCTCTTTGTGGCCGGGCACCGTGCACACATACTGATAGGTGCCGGGCTTCTCCGGCGCTTTCAGAGAGATGTTCACCTTCTGGCCGGGCTGGATGGCGTCCTTCTCGAAGAGCACCGTCTGGCCGTCGGCGTCGTAGAGCACGAAGTTGTGCTCCAGGGAGCCGCGGTTATCCAGGGTGATCTGCAGGGTCTGGCCGGGCTTTGCGGTCAATGTGTTCGGCTTGAAGTAAAGGTCCCCCATCTCGATCACCAGACTGCCCGTCCCGCCGGTCCCCCCTGCGCCGCCGCCACAGGCCGTCAGCAGCGCGCCGAGGAGGACGACTACCACCGTTAAACGGATGAACCGCGCCATCGCTTCACCTCCCTACAGGGTTTTGAGGACTGAATGGAGACCATCCCCTCACCGTGTAAGCCGAAATCCATTTCGGCCTCCTTGCCGTAAGCGCAGGAACGGCTTCCGCTGCGACCCTTGTGCCATCGAAGACCGAGCGTTCGAGGCTGAAGCCCCCCGCGTAAGCCGAAATGAATTTCGGCCACATCCCCTCACCACGATGCATCGCGTGCTTCCGCCGCGACCCTTGCGCCGTCCAAGGCGGAGGTTCGGAGCGAAATCCCCCTACAAAAGCCGTTTTTCGTAGGAGCGGCTTCAGCCGCGACCCCTGCGTCATCGAAAGCCAAGAGCTCGGGGTTGCCGGAGCAGCCCTCATTGCAACCCTTGCGTCATCGAAGACCTGAAAGTTCGGGGCTAAAGCCCCTCCTACCAAAAACCGCCTTTCCGTAGGAGCAGCTTTCGCCGCGACCTTTGCGCCATCGAGAACCAGGAGCTCGGGATCGACGAAGTAGCCTTCACCGCAACCCCTGCGTCATCGAAGGCGGAGGTTCGGGGCTAAAGCCCCTCCTACAAAAACCGCCTTTTCGATGGACGCCACCCGCCGCGCCGGCCTGTCCTCCCTCGAGTCGGGTAAGCCGGATCCGCGCTTTATCCTACGCCGCCTCTTGTGCAACCTGCCACAAGAGACCGAGGAAATCGGAGTTTTGGCTCAAAAAAGGCACCCCACGGATCGCCCATCCGGCGCGCGATGAATCCTTCAGGTGGTTCCGGAATGTGGGGCCTCCAAGCCCGCGTGGCTCATTCGCTGCTCAGCGCCTGGCTTTCCACCACTTCAGGAACTCCTCCTCGAAGGCCGCGGGGTCCACCCCGAGGTGCTGCTGCAGGAAGCCCGGCGTGGACTCCCTGGCGATGGCGTCCATCGAGGCCTGAATCAGCATCTGCATGCCGAACATCGGCATGTGCCGCTCCACCACATCCACCGGGATATCGCCGTAGGCCCGATAGAGGGCAAGGAAGGCGGAGTCTCCATAGCGCTCCCGGACGAACTCCGCCATCGCCGAGGCCATGGCATACTGGCGCGCCGTCGCCGTCCCGAAGATGTCCCCGATGTGGCCGAACTGGGTGGTGTAGGTCATGTTCCCCAGGCCCTGGATCTCCTCCCGCAGCTGCCGCCAGTAGGGCTGCCCGGCGTAGGTCAGCGCCGCCCCCTCTACCAGCCATCCGGGCGTCCAGGGTCGGGTCCATGGGGCCAGGATCACATGGACCAGCTCATGCCGCAGCACCGCCGCCCGCCCTCCGATGGGATCCGTCGCCCGGTAGCCCTTCACCCCCTCGGCGTTGAGGATGATCATCGTCTCGCCCGTGCGGAAGCCCACCACCTCCCCGTCCGCCTCCACCGGGACGGTGCGGTAGAAGGCCACGCCCAGGAACATCTGCGCATCCTTCCCGGTCAGGTCCCGGAAGGTCTTGCGGTCGGGGGCGTAGACCGCCAGATACCGGGGGCGGACGATCTCCTGCGGCAGCCGCGCGGAGAGATTCTGATAGGCCTCCTCCAGCTCCGTCAGGACCGCCCGGGCGGTCCCTTCCGGGAGATCCGGAGGGGCGATCAGCGTGAAGTGCTCGGAGGTCCAGGGGCGACCGGGAAGGCGCGCCCACGGCGGGACGCTCTCCCACTCCCAGCGGACGATCCGCCACGCTCCGTTCGTCTTGCGGAATTCGGCCTTTGCCGGGTAGCGCCAGCGCTCCTCCTCCGGGAAGCCCTCCAGGCTCGTGGACAGCTCCACGCGGACGTCCCGGGCCTCCTCCGCCTCGAACTTCCCGCCGGTCACCTCCAGGCGCGGGGCGCGCAGCGGCCAGCCGCCGCCGGAGGCCACAGCCTGCAGCAGGTCCGGATCCGCCTCCGCCTTCGGATCCAGGGCGGCCAGGAAGGCCTCCGGAGACCGGCCCACCGCCCCCGCGATCTGCTCCAGCAGGGCGGCGATCTCCCCGCGGGCGATCTGCGCCGGGGACGGCGTGGGGGTGGGCGCCAGGACGAAGGCCCGTCCGTCCCAGTCGACCTCGACCAGCGTCCCGGCTTCGGGATCGAAGCGGACCAGGGGCCAGCCCGCCAGCCGGAAGATCAGCGGTCCCCGGGCCGTCGGGAGCGGATAGCGCAGGGCGACGTCGATCCGGGAGGCGTCCTGAGGCGGCTTCATCTCCTTCAGGTCCTCGGGGAAGCGGACGGGGAACATCTGATGCCCCGCGGCGTCCATCACCCCCATCTCCGCGGGCCCCGGCAGCTGTCCGAGGACCAGCAGCCCCTTCGGCTGGCGGATCTGCAGCTCCACCTCCAGGCCCCCGGCGTCCGCCCGGATGCGCCGGAAGACGATGTCCACGGGGACGCTGGAGTGGCGGAAGCGGTTGCCCGCCTCAAAGGCCCACTCCCCCTGCGGGAAGGGGCCTGCGGGGAGATCCCCCCACACTTCGCCGGAGAGGGGGCTGGCGGGCCGGAGCTCCACCTCATCGAAGCCCGGGAAGAGGAAGGTGAAGGGCGGCTGGGCATCCTTCGGGATCTCGAACTCGAACCAGCCCCGCTCGACGGCCCCCACGATCCAGAGGCAGGTCTTGCGGGGGATGCGGGGGTATTCGGGGCAGACATCTTCCTCGAAGTTCTCGCTCATCCCGACCGGGCGCTGCCGCCTGTCCCCCGCATACAGTTCGGCGGACTTCCCGGGCTCCAGGGGGGCGTAGAACTCCGAGCTGCGCTCGCCCCGGTGGGCGAAGGCGGCGTAGACCCGCAGCCGCTCCCCCCGGATCTCGAAGGCGGGGATCTCCATCACGATGCCGGCGTTGGGCCGGCTGACGAAGCCGACGGCGAACCGTCCCTGAGGAAGGGCCCCGGCCTCCGGAGTGGGGGTCGCCGTCGGGCGGGCCGTCCGCGTGGGAGAAGGGCGCGGCGCGGACGCGGTTGCCGTCAGCTTTCGGGAGGGACGGGTCGGCTGCAGGTCGCATCCCGAGAGGACGGCGATGGCCGTCAGCGCGAGAGCGAGGAGCAGGAGGCGGCCAGCCGATCCGCCCCGAAGCCCTTCGATGCGTTCCATGGGAGCGCGCGCCGCAGCAGGGCGCTCCGAGAATGAGCCGTTTGGCATCTTCTTCATAGAATCCTCCTGTCTGCGATTTGCGACCGCGGTCGAGGTTGACGACCGCCTGGAGATCCGCCACAGGTGCGCCATCCCCTGCCTCCCTTCCGCCTGACTTCGAGGTCGCGTCACCGCCGCGACATCGGGGCGAAGAATCCGGCCAGCATCCGGATGAGCTCGGCGCCTTTCGGCTCCCGCATTCAGCCGTCCCCTTTCCCATGGGGATCCGCGTCCTCGGGGGTCTTCTCCGCCATGCGCCAGGGCGGATCGCTCAGATGCCACCCCGCCGTGAACGTCGCCATCCCCAGGGAGATCGCGGCGCCGACGAGAGCGGCCAGCCAGATCTGGTAATCGCCCCCGCGCAGGCCAATCATCGCCCCCGCCATCGGAGCCGCCGGAAGGAGGGCGATCTGCCAGGGCCTCGGAAGCCGGAGCGCGAAGGCCAGGCGGCCCGCCAGGCGCGGCGTCAGAAGGGGGAGCGCCCAGGCCAGGACGTATCCCAGGCCGGTGGTCCCCACCACCACCTCCCGCCAGGGGGGCGGCAGCAGCGCCCACCAGAGCCACAGCGCCGGGACCAGGGGGATGAAGGAGAGGGCCCAGCCGGCGAGGAGGGCGGCCAGCCAGCGGTGGATCAAGCGGCGCCGCCTGCGCCGGGGCCACCCCCGCCAGGCCCACCACGAATACAGCGTGAGGAGGAAGAAAAAGATCGCCCACCCCAGGCCCCAGGCGAGAAGGAGCGGAGCGGCCAGCAGGGAGAAGGGAAGAGGCCGCGGCCAGAGCAGAACCTTCTCCGCCCAGACGAAGACCGCCACCAGCATGAAGATGTAGGCCAGGAGGCCGAAGGCGAGGGCGCCCAGGGCCGTCCAGGGAAGGACGCGGCCCAGGCGCTTGCCCGCGAAAGACGGCGGATCCATCCACGCCGGCATCTCCAGCCTCCGCTTCACGGCCCATCGATGGGCGCCGCCGGGCTCGCGCGTGGGTGTGTCCCAAAATCGTAGGACAACTGCTCGCAGTTGTCCTGCAAAGGGGCCAGGCCCGACAAAATTGGGACACACCCCTCGCGCGTTTTCTTCGCGGGCGGCGCCGTTATGGCTGGGCCTCCATCATCGCCTCCAGGAGCGACCGCAGCAGAGGTCCCAGGCTCGGGTCCTCCAAGAGGGCGCCCAGCTCGCTCGGGGGAAGATCCGCCGGGGTGATCCCGTTCCCCGTCACCCACTTTCGGAAGAAGGCCTCCGCTCGCTCCTTCCCCCAGACCTCCCCCAGCGTCTCCCGCCATGACTCCCCGGTGGCCCAGCCCCAGCGATGCTTCTCCAGATACCGCCGCAGGAAGGCGAAGAAGCGCTCCTCCCCCATCTCCCGGCGCAGGGCCTCCATCATCCACGCCCCCTTCCCATACACAATGGCCGCGTAATCCAGCATGGAGTAGTCATCCGCCGGGAGGTTCAGGGGCAGATCTCCCTTCGTCAGGCGGAGCCGATACGGCGGCAGCACCAGGAGATCCCAGGCCGTCCGGGCGGCCTCCGAGCCGCGGGCCCGCTCCACCCAGAAGGCCGAAGACCAGTTCGTCATCGCCTCGTCCAGCCAGGGCTCCCGGCGCGCATCGTTGCCCACCATCCCATACCACCACTGGTGGGCGACCTCATGGGCGACCACGAAGCCCAGAACGTCGAGCTCGCCGGAGGCTCCGCCCAGCATCCCGCCCAGATCCCCCATCCCGAAGACGTCCTCGCCGATCATGATCAGGCCCCCCGCCTCCACCCCGGCGGCCCCGCCCCGCAGGGGGACCTCCACCAGGTCCAGCTCGGGGAAGGGATACGGGCCGAAGGCCTCGCCGAACCGGGCGAGGGCATCCAGAGCGTCCTCCACGGCCCGGCGGGCCTCCGAAGGCGAGGCCTTCCGGAAGAAGCCCCTCACCCGGACGCCGTCCCGCTCCCGGGTGATCTCCTGCATCTCCCCGGCGATCAGGACCAGATTGCGGACGTAGGGGGCGACCACCTCCACCTCACGCCATCCGGCTGGCCCGGGGGCCTCACGGACGATGACCCCGCCCACGGCCAGGGCCGCCTCCTCCGGCAGCCGCAGGCGCAGCGCGAAATGGGATGCCTCCGCCTGGTGCAGATCCCCGTTCTCCCAGGGCGGGTCCAGAAGGCAACGGCCCTCCCGGATCCGGGCCAGCTCCGGGTAGCCGTAGTAGAGGACCAGGAGGCCATCGGATGTTCTCTGCATCAGCCCGTAGCCGCCCGCCTGGCTCCCCACGGTGACCGTGAAGGGCATCTCCAGGGCGACTTCCCCGCCGGCGCGCAGGGGAGCCGGCAGCGTGACCGTGAAGGCCGTCCGGTCGCCGCTCCAGGCGGGGCGGATCATCCGGCCGCCGATGCGGACCTCCCCCACCTCTAGGCGGGAGTTGCCGGAGGCCGGGGCATGGGCCCAGGCCCGGAAGCAGAGGGCGGAAAGGGGCGGCCCCTCCCGGTAAGGGAACGAAAGGATCAGGCGGCCCCGCAGGCGCCCCCGATCCGGCTCCAGAACCCCACTGATCCGATAGATCGGGCGGTCCGACGCCCAGCCCTCCCCCGGGGCCAGCCCGGCCCTCCAGTCCGGCTCGGAGGGCGGCTCCGGGAGATCTGCGGAGGAGGCCTCCGGGGCCTCCGGTGAAGGGGTCGGCGAGCCGGTCCGCGTCGGCACCGGGGGAAGGGTGGGGAGCGCCTCGCCCTCCGGCGTCGGCGAGGGGCGGGGGGAAGGCGTCGCCGCGGCGGCCGTGGGGGTCGCCGCTTCCGGCGCAGGGGCCGTCGCGGCGGGGAGCCTTCGGGCGAGCTCCGGGCCCGCCAGGATCCCGGCGGCGAAGCCAAGGGCGCACGCCGCGCCGGCGATGCCGAGCAGAAGCGCCCCCGCCGCAAGCCATCTGCTCCAAGACGCTCCGGGGTTCATTGGGGTTGCACCTCTCGGAGGGAGAGGACGATCCGCCCGCCCAACCAGCCACCCGCCGCCGAGAGCGGCAGGAGCATTAGAGCGCCGAGGCGAAGAACGATGAGGATCCCCACCGCGGGGCCTATCGTCGTTTCCCCCGGCGCAGGGCTTTGCCCGGGCTGACGCAGAGCTCCTCCTGTGCCCTCCGGATCGCTCCTGCGGCCAGCCCGAGGAGCGTCGCCAGGAGCAACCTAAGGGAAGGAGCGCTCGCTCCCCTCAGCCCTTCACCCGACGGATGAACTCCTCGATGGGGATGGCCGGCAACGTCATGATCTTCACGCTGCCCCGCGCGGCCAGCTCTACTGAGACGCGGGCCACCGTCTCGTTGTCGGGGGCTTCCACGATGTTCACGAAATCATACGGCCCCAGCACCGCATACTGGGCCAGGACCTTCACCCCCATCGCCTCCACCTCGCGGTTGACCTCCAGGATCCGCTCGGGGCGCTCCCGGATCGTCTCCGCCCCATCGCCCGTCAACGTGCTGAGCATGATATAGATCGCCATGGCCTCCCTCCTTTCTGGACCAGAGGGGGATCTTCCACCACACCAGCCCTCCGAACGACCAACCGCTACCGGATCTGGAAGCGAGCGGCGCCGATCCGCAACATCACGGCCTCTCGATTCGCCAGCGCGAAGCGCAGCTCGAACCCCAGGGTCCGACCCGCCGGGATCATCCACGGCAACGCCGGGGAGGCGTCCAGAAGGGGGATGGGTTGACCCTCCGGCCCCACCAGCTCCACCTCCTCCGGGGCCACGGCCACCGGCTGATCCCCGGTGTTCCCCACCCCGCCCCGGATCACCAGCGCCCCCTCCTCCGCGGACCATTGGGCGCTCTGGATCTGGATCTGGATCTGCAACCGGGCCTCCGGGGGCGGCGTCGGGGTGGGACGCGGGAGCTCGAATTCGACCTCCACCGGCATCAGACGTCCGGGCATCGGATTGAACCGCCAGGTCAGGATCCCCGTCGCCCGATCCCGGGGGAGGAGGAACGCCGCCACGCCGCTGAAAGCGCCCCCGGGCCGGACCTGCCCGGCGGGCCGGGGAACCTCCCCCAGGGGAACCGGCTGATAGCGCCGGCCGGAGGCATCGATCAGAAGGATCTCCGCTCCCTCCAGGGAGAGCGGCGTCTCTCCCGAATGGTCCAGCTCAAAGCGCACCAGGACCCCCACCGACTCCGCCGGGATGTCCGGCCCTTCCGCCCGCGCCTCCACGCCGGAGACCGTCAGACGAACCGGGCCGACCTGAACCGGCACGCCGATGGGCACGCGCCCGGCGGCCTCCCCGAAGGCGGGGGGTTGGGCCAACGGCGCGGCGATCACCGCCCAGCGAGGCTCCCCGCCGGTGAGCAGGAGCGTCAGCCCGGGACGATGCTGAGCCAGGATGTCCACATCGGTCGGCTGCACCGGTTGCTTCCCGACCACCTCGAACCGCAGGACCGGTCCGGCGCTCATCTCCACCTCGATGGGATCCCCTTCCTGCAAACCCTCCACCAGACGTCGGGTCTCCGGGCGGCCCGGCAGCCCGAACACCTGATTCACCATGGTGCCTTCCATCCAGTAGGCCACATCCCCTCCTCCGGCCGGCACCGGCCAGCGCCCACCCTGAACCGGGAGCGGGCGGACCGAGAAAGCGGCCTCCTTCACCCGGATGCGAACGGGCACCGGGCCTCCCGGCGGCCCGGCCGTCGCCGGAGGCCGGGCCGGGGCCGTCGAGGACGGGCCGCGGAGCAGGAGGATCAGGCCGGCGAGGAACAGGACCAGACCCAGCCCTCCGATCCCCACGCTGATCCCCACCAGCGGACGGAGGGACGGAGGGATCTCCTCCCAGCGCCGGCGGATCCGTTCGAAAACCCGTTCCAGGTCCATCTTTCCCTTCGGTTGCCCCAACGGCTCCTGGAGATCCATCCCCGCCTCCCGAATGAGGGGTCCCGCCCTTCAGGGCAGCCGGTCCGGCAGGGGAACCGGGTTCAGACGGATGAGGACGGTCTCGCCGCTCTCGACCGGCCGCACGATCCCCAGATAGGGCACGACCAGCCGGACCGTCCCCTCGGCGAAGCCCACGAGGGAGGCCTGACCTTCCTCATCTGTGGCCGCCTGCGCGATCCAGCGCCCACCACGGAGGGCGATCAGACCCACGGGCATCCCGATCACCCCCTCCCCCGCATCGGGGGCGCCGTTCCCGTTGGCATCGTAATAGATCCGCACCGTCACCTCGATGCGGCGCCCGGCGGGAGTGGGTGTGGCCGCGAGGGGCTGCACCTGCAGACGGAGCGGCGTCGGGGTCGCCGGCGGGGTGGGAGGGAGGGTGGGGAACGGCGTAGCGGTGGGCGGCGGCGGGACCTCGGTGATCGGCCGCGGGGTGCGGGTGGGAGTAGGGGTGGGCGTCGGCGGCAGGCCCACGTTGCACTGCAGGCTGTAACCGGAGCCGTAGACAATCCCCCGCCCCCCCTGCCCGACCAGCACATACATCCAGCCCTCCCAGGTCACCCCGACCGTCACCCGGCTGCGGAGCTCCCCGGCCCGCGGATCCACATCATCGTTGCCCGCGATCCCGTTCCGGTTCGCGTCGTAGATGATCATGTTCGTGTCCGTCCCCGGGGTGAGGTCCAGCGTCTCGCAGGTCACCACCATCCCCGGCTTCACCCAGAGCTTGAAGAAATCGTTGTCCTCCGTCCCGGGGACCACCGGCACGAAGTTCAGGCCGGTATATTTGGCGCCCAGGCCGATCAGCGTAGCGTGCTCGAAATCGTAGTTCGGCTCGAACGCATCGGGAGTCCCCGCCGGAGTCGCCGTGGGCAGAGGAGTAGGAGTAGGGGTAGGAGTAGGAGTTAATGTCGGTGTCGGCGTAGCAGCTCCAATCGTCTGCGCAGTCAAAGTGTAAGTATCTGTAGCAGAAGGAGAAATATTCTCTACGCGAAGATACATAATAGTGCTGGAAGGTTGAAACCACCGAAGCTGAACCCGGGAACCACTACTCCAGCATGGCAAATTTCGAACACCAGATTCCTCGCAGATAAACAGCTGATTATCGTTGAAATCCCTGAGGGAAACACCAATCCTCAGAGAAGATCCATCTGGAGCAGAAACTGTAATCGAATAGACCTCGCCACCCGAGTAAACGATTTTAAAATAATCGCGATCGGAAAGGGTTAGAGTGAGGCCTGTATAGGTTGCAGGACTGGAAGGCCCCCCTACCGCAATAGGAACGGACATAGTGATCCAGTTGTTGTCCGGTTCTGGATCATAAGAGCTCTGAGCCAACGGTCGTGCATACGCGGGAAGATCCCCGAATTTAAGAAGGATAACCCCGTATAGGAAGCCCAGGCCTGCAAGGATCAAGGGAATTCTGGTTTTCATCCCGGCCCCCTTGTCGATCAGGGCGGAGATCCGCGCTGTAAACAGATATACTCATTATCGGCTCGGGAGCAGCTCCCGGATCGCTTCCAGCAGCTCTTCGATCGCGAAGGGCTTGAGCAGGAAGCGATCGGCGCCGGCGGCGCGGGCGGCCGCCTCCTGGTCGTCCCCCGAGACGATGATCACCCGGGCCGTGCGGAGCTCCGGGTCGGCCCGCAGGGCCTGGAGGAGGCCCGGGGCCCGTGTCCTCCCCAGATGGAAATCCATCACCACCACATCGGGTCTCGTCTCCCGAACGCAATCCAGCGCCCGCTCGGGGGCCGGGCACAGCACCGCGCGGTAGCCCTCGAACTCCATCAGGGCGCCCAGCATGCGGGCCATCTGCGGATCGTCCTCGATGATCAGCACCGTGGCCATCGGCATCCCGCCCGCCGCTTTCCCGCTCAGCGTGAGGCCCGGCCGCTCCGGGCCTTCGCCGGCGCCCGGGAGCGCCGGGTGCCGTCTTTGGAGACCGCCCGGGCGCCCTCCCGGCGATCCTGCAACGCCACCTGCAGGGCCTCGTCGATGGTCTCCACCAGCACGAACTGCAGGGCCTGTCGCACGTCCTCCGGGATGTCCTCCAGGTCCTTCTCGTTCCGCTTCGGGAGGATCACGGTGCGCAGGCCCACCCGGTGGGCCGCCAGGGCCTTCTCCTTGATGCCCCCCACGGGCAACACCTTCCCCCGCAGGGTGATCTCCCCCGTCATCCCCACGTCCGGCCGGACCGGCCGGTCGGTGAGCAGGGAGACCAGGGCCGTGACGATGGTGATGCCCGCCGAGGGACCATCCTTGGGCACCGCCCCCGCGGGCACGTGGATGTGGATGTCGCTCTGATCGAAGAAGCGCTCCGGGATCCCGTAGTCCTTCGCGTGGGCCCGCACATAGCTCAAGGCCGCCTGGGCCGACTCCCGCATCACCTCCCCCAGGGAGCCGGTGAGGACGAACCCCTTGCTCCCCGGCATCCGGGTGGCTTCGATGAACAGCACATCGCCTCCCGTCGGCGTCCACGCCAGCCCGATGGCCACCCCGGGGACCTCCACCCGGTGCGTGATCTCCTCCTCCGTGAACATCGGCTTGCCCAGGTAGCGGGGGACGTCCTCGGCGTCCACCATCGCCGCCTCCGTGGCCCCCTCGGCGATGCGGGTGGCCACCTTGCGGCACACCCGCCCGATGGCCCGTTCCAGGTTCCGGACCCCCGCCTCGCGGGTGTATTCCCGGATGATGCGGCGCACCGCCGCCTCGGTGAAGGTGATCTCCCCGGGCAGGAGGCCGTTCTCCCGCAACTGCCGCGGGATCAGGTAGCCCATGGCGATATGGAACTTCTCCGTCTCCGTGTAGCCGGGGATGAAGATGATCTCCATCCGATCCCGCAGCGGCGCAGGGATCGTGTCCAGCTGGTTGGCGGTGCAGATGAAGAGCACCTTGGAGAGATCGAAGGGCACATCGAGGTAATGATCCCGGAACTCCCGGTTCTGCTCGGGGTCCAACACCTCCAGGAGCGCCGAGGCCGGGTCGCCCCGCCAGTCCGCCCCGATCTTGTCCACCTCGTCCAGCATGAAGACGGGGTTGCGGGATTCCACCCGACGCAACGCCTGGATGATGCGCCCGGGCATGGCCCCGACGTAGGTCCGGCGGAAGCCGCGGATCTCCGCCTCGTCGCGGATGCCGCCCAGGGCGATGCGAGTGAACTTGCGCCCCATCGCCCGGGCGATGGATTGGCCCAGGGAGGTCTTGCCCACGCCCGGCGGCCCCACGAAGCAGAGGATGGCGCCCTCCCGGGCCCGACGGATGTAGTCCCGCGTCTCCAGCTCCTCCAGCTGCGCCGCCCGCTCCTGCTTCAGCTTGCGCACCGCCAGATACTCCAGGATGCGCTCCTTGACGTCCTGCAGGCCATAATGATCCTCATCCAGGACCTTACGGGCGTGGGCCACGTCCAGGTTGTCGGGGGTGGTCTTGTTCCAGGGGAGGCTGACCATCCAGTCCAGGTAGGTGCGGATCACGCCGTATTCGGCGGAGGCGGGGGGCAGCTTGGCCATGCGCTCCAGCTCCCGCAGGGCCTCCCGCCGGGCCTCCGGCGGCATCCCGGCCTCCTCGATCTTCCGCCGGAACTCCTCGATCTCCATCTGGTGTTCGTCGGCCTCGCCCAGCTCGCGGCGGATGGCCTCCAGCTGCTGGCGGAGGAAGAACTCCCGCTGCATCTTCTCCACCTGGGCCTGGGCCTCCGACTGGATCTTGCGGCCCAGCTCCAGGACCTCGATCTCCCGCGTGAGGATGGCGATGAGCCGATGCAGCTTGGCGGCCACGTCGTCCAGCTCTAGGATCTCCTGGGCCTCCTGGAGGGACATCCGGAGATACGTGGCCACCGCGTAGGCCAGCTGCCGGGGATCCTCCACCGCCATGGCCATGGCCCCCAGCTGGTCCGGGAGGCCGGGGACCAGCTCGACCATGCGGGCGAAGAGCTCGGCGGTCTTGCGCCGGAGGGCTTCCAGCTCCGGCCCGGGGGTCATGGTCTCGGGGTGGCGCTCCACCCGGGCCTTGAGATAAGGCTGGGTGGCCGTGTATTCCAGGATGCGGATCCGCTCCAGCCCCAGCACCAGGATGCGCATGGTGCCGTCGGGCATCCGGAGCAGGCGCTGGATGAGCGCCAGCGTCCCGACCGTATAGCAGTCCTCGGGCATCGGCTCCTCCAGCTCCGGCCGCTTGCTGGCCACCAGCCCGACCAGCTTCTTGCCCAGGACGGCGTCATCGACCAGCCGGATGGAGCGGGGCTGCCCGATGGCCAGGGGGACTACCGTCAGGGGGTAGACCACCACGCCCCGCAGGGGGAGGATGGGGAGCTCTTCCGGGATCTCCACCGTGGGCTCCTCCCCGCCCCGCTCGGGCTCCGGCCTCACCCCCATGGGTGGGATCTCCTCTCCCTCATCGCCCAGAAGATAGCCTTCCCACTCGAACCCCAACGGCCGCGCCCACATCATCGGATGCACGACCTCCATCCGGGAGGATGAAATCACGGATTCGCCTCCGTTTTCGTGACCGGAAGCCGCCGGGGCGTCCGCACCGTGATGGTCAGCGGCGGCTTCTTGGGCAGAGTCACGATGAGGAAACCGTCCCGATACACGGCCTGGGCCGCGTCGGCGTCCAGCGCCCAGGGCAGGTAGATCTCCACGTGGAACTCCCCATAATGGATCTCCAGCTGATGATAAGCGACCTTGGGGGTGGGATCGTGCCGGTAACCGCTGATCACCAGCCAGCGATCGTGCAGCGCCACCATCACATCCTCGGGCCGCAGCCCGGCGATCTCCACCCGCACCACCACCGCCTCATCGGTTTCGTAAACATCCGTGGGCGGACGCCAGGCGTTCCCGTGGCGCAACAGCCAGCGCTGACGGGTCAGGATGTCCTGGAGGAGTCGCTCCATCTGGGACTCAAAGCGCTCAAAGGCCCGCTCGAACTCATCCATGGGCCACGCTCCGCCGGGTTCTCCGGAAGGATAGGGGCCGCCGTTCCGGTTCTCCTCCGATTTTAGCACAACCCAGGGCGGATCACCCCAGCCGCCCTCCTCCGAGGAGGTGTCCCGAAATCGCAGGACAACCGCGAGCCGTTGTCCGACGGCTCATGACCCTGCAATGATCGGAGCGGGGCAGCGGCCACCTTGCCCCTCCCATCGCGCCCTGGGGTCCAAGCAGGGCAACCGCGGGCCGTTGCCCTCCACCCGATCTCCGATCATCGGAGAGGCTTTCGCCCCGAACCTCCGCCTTCAATGACGCAAGGGTCGCGGTGAAGGCTGCTCCGGCAACCCCGAGCTCCTGGTTCTCGATGACGCAGGGGTCGCGGCGGAAGCCGCTCCTACAAAAAGATGGTTTTCTGTAGGAGGGGCTTTCGCCCCGAACCCTCGTCTTCGATGGCGTAGGGGTCGCAGTGAAACCTGCTCCGATAACTCCGAACCCCTGGTTCTCGATGACGCAAAGGTCGCGGCGAAAGCCGCTCCTACAATGCGGCCGAGCCGGACAAAACGGATGATGCACCCTTCTCCGGGCGTGGCGCTCGGGTTTTTCCAGCCCCGTTCTTCCGTCGCTGGACGCTCGATCCATCAGCCGCAGGATCCTCTCCCTCCGATCCCGAGGCGGAAGCGGTCGCCTCGCCCGGGAAACGGGAGCGCTCCCGCTGGGTGTGTCCCAATTTTGTCGAGCTGGCCGCTTTGTAGGACAACTGCGAGCAGTTGTCCTACGATTTTGGGACACACCCCTCCCGCTTCCGGATCCTGCTGAAAAATCATCGGTGTTAAAGTCATGGGATTGTATCCATCTTTCCGAGGAGGTTGGCGCATGGCGCCGATCACCTATGAGGACTTCCTTCGGGTCGACATGCGGGTCGGGCGGGTGGTCCGCGCGGAGCCCCATCCCCGAGCCCGCAAGCCGTCCATCCGTCTCTGGATCGACTTCGGGCCCGAGCTGGGGGTGCGGACCAGCAGCGCGGCCCTGGCCGCCCGCTACCGGCCGGAGGAACTGGTGGGGCGGCTGGTCATCGCCGTGGTCAACTTCCCGCCGAAGAACGTCGCCGGCTTCGTCTCTGAGGTCCTGGTCCTGGGCGTCCCCGACGAGGCCGGGGAGGTGGTCCTCCTGCGGCCCGATGCGGAGGTTCCTCTGGGCGGACGGGTGTTCTGAGGAGGCCTGGGCCCGGCAAGCCCTGCCCGACCGGGTTAGAATGGAGGGGGACGTCCCCCATCGATTCCCGTCGAACAGGAGGCCGGAGATGACGACCCGCGCGCATCTTTCCCCCGTCTGGTTGCGTATCTTCGACCTGGAGGTCAGCCACGGCGAGGGCGTCTACCTCTACGGGGCGGACGGACGGCGCTATCTGGATTTCACCAGCGGGATCGGGGTGACCAACACCGGTCACTGCCATCCCAAAGTCGTGGCGGCGATCCAGGAGCAGGCGGCTCGTCTCCTCCACGGCCAGATCAACATCGTCATCCACCGCCCCGTGCTGGAGCTGGTGGAGGAGCTGCTCACCGTCGTCCCCGCTCCCCTGGACACGTTCTTCTTCGCCAACAGCGGGGCGGAGGCGGTGGAGGCAGCGGTCAAGCTGGCCCGCTACGTCACCGGCCGGCCCAACCTCATCGTCTTCCAGGGGAGCTTCCACGGGCGGACCCACATGGCCATGGCCCTCACGACCAGCAAGACGATCTACCGGGCTGGCTACCAGCCGCTGCCCGCCGGGATCTACGTCGCGCCCTACCCCTACCCTTATCGCTACGGATGGGATGAGGAGACCACCCTGCGCTTCTGTCTGCGGGAGCTGGATCTTCTCCTCAAATCCCAGACGGCCCCGGAGGAGACGGCGGCCATCCTGGTGGAGCCCATCCTGGGCGAGGGCGGCTACGTGGTGCCCCCACAGGGGTTCCTCGCCGCCCTGCGGGAGCGGTGCGATCACTACGGCATCCTGCTGATCGCCGACGAGGTGCAGACGGGCTTCGGGCGGACCGGCCGCTTCTTCGCTGTGGAGCATGAAGGGGTCGTGCCGGACATCCTGATCATGGCGAAGGGGATCGCCTCAGGGCTGCCTCTCTCCGCCATCGCCGCGCGCGCGGAACTCATGGCCCGCTGGAAGCCGGGAGCCCATGGGGGGACCTTCGGGGCCAACGCGGTCTCCTGCGCGGCGGCCACGGCCACCATCCGGGTGATGAAGGAGGAGCGGCTTCCCGAGAACGCGGCCGCCCGGGGCGCTGAGCTGCTGGAAGGCCTGCGCCGGCTCGCCGCCCGCTTCCCCGCCATCGGGGAGGTCCGCGGGCGGGGCCTGATGGTGGGGGTGGAGTTCACCCGGGACGGCCAGCCGGACACCGGGATGGCCAAGGCGGTTCAGGCCGCCTGCTTCCGCCGGGGCCTGCTCCTGCTCACCTGTGGCACTTACGACAACGTCATCCGCTGGATCCCACCCCTCGTCGTCACCTCGGAACAGATCCAGGAAGGGCTCCGCATCTTCGAGGAGGCGCTGGGGGAAGCCATGGAAGCGGCCACATAAGGCAAGCCCTGCCCGACGACCCGGATGCTTCCGCGCGTGGCCGGAACAGGAACCGCGCCCAGGGTCGAAGGAAACGACCTGCCCGGCCTGGTCCTTGCGAGCCACCGAAAGCGGCACAGTCATCTCCAGGGACCGCTTCGACAGCTCCGGTCGCTTCACAGTGAGTATGAGGCAAGCAATCACGGGCGAAGACAAGCTCCAAGCGGAGGCAGACAATATGAATAACGGGAAGACAATCATCTACGAAATTATAGAACAACTCGAGCGATTATCAGAACAACAGCAGAAACAAATCCTTGAATATGTGAAAGCAATGCTTCAAGAGGCTCCTCAGGGCACACCGGGGCGAGAGCTGCTTCGCTTTGCCGGAGCGATCCCCACGGAAGAGATCGAACAAATTCGTCAAGCAATTGATCAAGATTGCGAAAGGATAAACCCAAATTAATGGTAAATATTTGCTTGATACAAGCATCATTATAGCGCTATTTCTTGACGATCAAACCGTAAAAAGGGCGCTTAATAAGGCAGCCGAGGTGTTCGTTCCTGTTATCGCTATCGGTGAGCTCTACTATGGCGCATTGCGATCCGGCCGAGTCGTAGAGAATCTTCAAAAAATCGATCAAATGATTACATCAGTGGCTATCCTAGATTGTGATCACGAAACAGCTAGAATTTACGGTTTTATTAAGAACAAACTGAGGGAAAGAGGACGTCCCATTCCAGAGAATGATATTTGGATTGCTGCAATTGCTGCTCAGAAAGGATTAACTCTAGCTACCCGGGATACACATTTCGCAGAGATACCGGATCTGAACTTTGTGTTCTGGTGAGCAGGTGCCTTCCGAAGGAAAACCTGCGCTCTCCTGAAGAGCGTTTCTCACTATTCACATGCTTCCGATTTCCCCGGCCTCGTCGATCAGGCGGCGGGCGAGGGCCAGGGCTTCCTCCCGGGTGGTGACCTCGCCGGCCGCCTGGGCTTCCCGGATGGCTTCCAGAAGGCGGCCGATCTGGGGGCCCTCCGGCACGCCCATGGCCAGGAGATCCTCCCCCCGGATCAGGGGAACCACGCGGACGAACCGCTCCGGGGCCTTGAAGAACGCCTGCCAGAGGGCCTGGGCCACCCGAAGCCGAGGGCCCCAGATGTCTTCCGTCAGCGTGGGCCCCCACACGGCCAGGGTGTCCGCCAGGGCCAGCAACGCAAGGTCCACCCCTCGCTCCCCCACCTCCCGGAAGAACCGGTAGATCCCCCGCGGGGTGAGCCTTCGCGCCATCCCGTGGGGCCGCATGTGATGACGAACCAGGGTCTCCACCTCCTCGATCTCATCGCCGCTGAAGCGGAGCGCCTCCAGCCGATCGGCCGCCCACCTCGCCCCGATGGCCTCGTGGCCGATGAAGCGAATCCGTCCGTCCGGCTCGACGGTGCGGGTTCCGGCCTTCCCGATGTCGTGAAGCAGGGCGGAAAGAAGCAACAGCGCCCGCCGGGGGCGCCCGACGGCCACTTCCTCCTCCCAGCGGGACTGCAGGCGCTCCCGCCAGGGCGCCATCGCGGCCTCCACCTCCGCCCATCGGGGCGGCAGATCCTGCAGCTCGGGAGACTCCGCCCACGACCCCAGCAGCCGTTCCATCGCCGCCACGGCCCGCAGGGTGTGCGCATAGGCGTCCCACACATGGGGAGGGCTCTGCGTCAGGCCCCGCAGGCTCGCCACCTCGGGCAGGACCCGCTCCAGGAGCCCCAGGGCTTCCATCCGGCGAAGGCTCCGGACGGCCGGGGGGATGAGGAGGATCTTGACCAGCTCATCGCGGATCCGTTCCGCGGCGGCGAGGAAAAGCCGGGGGACGGCTTCCACGAGGGCCGCTTCCGCCTCCGGCGTCAGCCGGAGCCCGAGCTCCGCTTCGAAGCGGACCGCCCGCAGCGTCCGCACCGGGTCGCGTCGGAAGGCATCGGGGGCGCAGGGGCGCAGCCACCCCGTCCGCAGATCCTCCAGCCCGCCCAGCGGATCGAAGGGGACGAACCCCTCCGGGCGCAGGAAGGCCTCGATCTCGACCATCATGGTGTTGATCGTGAAATCCCGGCGCCGGAGATCCTCCTCCCAGGAATCCCCCTCCCGCCGGGCCAGATCCACGTAGAACCGGCGGCCCTGCGGGCTCCGCCAGACCACGCGCCCGAACTCCCGGCGGGCGTCCAGGATGTAGAAGGCCCCGTCCACGGCGTCCGCCAGGGCGCGGGCGAGGGACAGCGCCGGGCCGACCACCACCGCGTCGAAGTCGTTGGGCTCCCGGCCGATGAGGCGATCCCGCACGGCCCCGCCCACCAGCCGGGCCTCATAGGGACCCTCCTCCAGGAGACGCTTCAGGGCCTCCAGCAAGACGCGCGCCGCCGCTTCCATCCGGGCGATCCCGAATGAGGGTTGTGGACAACCCTCAAGTTAGCACAGCGGGCGGCGCTTACAAAAAACCGGCGGAGACCCCCACGCCCCCGTCGGTTTCGTCTCAAGCCCTGCGAGGCTCCAGGGCAGCGATGAAGTTCTTGAACACCTGCTGGACCTCCCACACGATGCGCTCCGGCCCGAGGGACCACCATTCCGAGGGGGTAAAGTAAGCGGAGACCTCGGCCTCCGGCCCGGAGCGGCCGAACCATTGAAGCATATGCAGGTTATCGGATTGGGCGAGGTAGAGCGCCAGCTCGCGGATCTCAGGGTCTCCGGTCAGGCACGCCATGTGATAGGCCTCGATCATCAGCCGGAAGACCGCACGTTGCGCATCGTTGCCCAGGAAGAACTCCAGCCCGCCGCTTCCGGCCCACGTGCTGGGAAAGGCCGGCAAGGGGAGCTCGAAGCTCCGCGCGCCGTAACGCTCGAGGATCTCCGTGGGCGTGCGGAAGCTCAACCCCCTCCGCATCACCTCCTGGGGCAACGCCTCGAGGAACGCGAAGATCCCCGTGTCCTCCCGATGATGCTCCCCGAACGTCTCAAAGTCCCACCCCAGGACCACGAAGTCGCCCGGATGCTGAGCCAGCCACTCGGCATACCGGTCCGCCCGCAACGGCCAGCCCTCCCAGTTCCGGTTTGAGAACCGGTAGCCCACATCGTCGCTGAGCTGATAGTGACGGGCCAGCAGCTTCATCCGTCCACCGTTATGGTGATAGAGATAAGTCGGCTGACGCCACTCCAGGACCCAGGGTCGGCCGTCGAGAAAGGCGGCAGCGAAACCGGCCCCATCCAGCGCGTGATAGATCGAAGGGGACATCAGCATCTTGGTGGTGTCTGCGACGCGGGGGCGCACTCCGAAGGCCTTCTCCAGGTAATCGGCCGCCCATCCCATCCGCTGGATGAAGGCCGGGAGATCCCAGAGGGGGAGCATGCTGTGGCGTGGCTCCACGACCACCAGCTCCACGTGGGGATGACGAACCAGCTCGCGAAAGCGGTCCAGCAGCTCCTCATCCCATCGCTCGGCTTGCTCGAGGAAGGTGAGGGAGAAGCCGATCGCCAGCCGGAACCCAGCGTCCAGCAACGCCTGGAAGCGGGCGACGGCCGGGTGGTAACAGCGCTGCGCGGCGCGCCGGAAATAGCGCTCGTTGAGCTCCTCATCGAACAGCCCCTGAGCCAGGAGCGCGGCGGAGGATCCGCGCGGAAGGGGCTGGGCGGGCAGACGCAGCCGGCGGGGCTGATGGACCACCGTGTAGACCACCACATCCTGCACCCGGCCGTTCGGTCGTCGGAAGACCGGCTGCGGCCACGGAAGCGCCCCCTGGGCTCGGGCGACGACGCAGATCTTCTCCAGGAAGATCTCCAGGACGCGCGGCCATGTGAAATCCGCCGCTCGCTGACGGGCAGCCCGACGGAGGGCCTCCGCGCGGGCTGGCTCCGCCCGCAGATCCAGCAACCGGAGGACGATCTCCTCCGGCTGATCGGTATCCAACACAACGGCCGCCTGACCGTCCAGCGCGTATTCCTCCCCCGTAGCCCCTGTGAACACGATCCCCCCGGCCGCCATGGCCTCCAGGCCTGCCAGCCCGAAGGGCTCGTGGCCACTGATGGCCAGCACCGCATCCGCGGCCGCATAGAAGGGGCGCAGCCAGTCCTGGGGGAGCGGGAACTCCAGGGCATAGAGCTCAGCAGGCGACTGCGCGCGGAGCACCTCCAGCAACTCCTCCCAGCTGGCGGGCCGCTCCGCCAGATGGGCCGTCCGCAACCCCAGCGCCCCCGCCCGTTCGAACACCTCCCGGCCGTGGGGCTCGATCCCCCCGCGCAGAGGGAAAACCACCCGGTAGCCCATGGCCTTCAAGCGAGCGGCGGCCTCTACCGCCAGCAGCCAGCGCTTGGCAGGATCGAAACGGCCGACCTTGAAGAGCATCACGGTGCGTTCATCCACGCCCAGGGCCTGATGCAGGGCCGAGATCCGCTCGCGCGGGACCGGCTCTAAGAGGGCGCTGGGGATGCCGTTGGGGATCACCAGGGGGTTCACCCCGAGCTTCCACATCTGGTGCTTCATATAGCGGCTGACGGTGAGCAGCTGCGCCGCGGCGCTCAACCTCTGCCAGTCGATCCGATGGAAGGACATGGTGTTGTTGGCGTTCCAGAGGATCACGCAGCGCTCCCGCCAGCCGCGGGCGCGGAGGAGCTCATCCAGATGGATCACCGCCTCCGCCGTGTGCCACTCCTCGGCCAGGATGACCGGAAGACGCCCGGCCTCCAGGGCCGGACGGATGACCTGCTCAAGCAGATAGAGAGGGGCTGTGGCGGTGAAATCCCTCCGTTTGCCCTCCTCTCCATCGTAAACCCCGAAGGGGTGATGCCGGCTGATCCATTGGCACCAGCGATGGAGGATCAGCCGCCCATCCAGACGAGCCTCCTGCCCCGGTGCCTCCGGGTCGCCGATGAAGAAAAGGTGCACGGTGAACCCTCTTTGCGCGAGCGCCTCCGTCAGCTGGGTCACCCGAACCGCCAGACCTCCTGCCTGCGCATAGGGATCCGGTCCCTCAAAGGAGAGCACGCCGAAGACCACCTCGTCGGCCTTCAAAAGGGCCATAGCCACCTCCTTTCCACAAGGAGGCGCGACTGCGGATCTGGAGATCCGGAAGCGATCAGAACCACACGATGCTGCGAGAGGGACGGATCTGCCCGCGACAGATCTGGCTCAGATAGGGCTGGAGGGATCGCTCCGGATCCTCCGGGGCCGAGGGAGCCTCCGAAGCGGTGGTCGCCCAGGTGATGACCAGGAACTGGCCCGGGCCCAGGTGCTCCACCCAAATCCGCATGGATGGCCCCTGGAACTCATAGCACCCGGGCTCCCCATGATCCTCCGCGGCATCCAGGACCACCCATCGCACCCGAATCGCCATAGCCTCCTCCTCAACCGGGAGCCCACGGGAAAAAACCCAGCGCGCCCTGGCCACCCCCTTCGGCAGACCCCGCAATCGTCTCCTCCAGGGCATCTGATCGACCACACCGATCGCTTCGGCAAGAGGCTCAACGGTCTCTGGAGCGAGGCATCCAAGAGGATCCACAGGGGGACACCATTCCCTTCGAGGCCACCCTGGGGGACATGCCGACCACCCATCGACCGGCTTTCCTTGCGTTCCTCATCGCCGTCCTGTTCAAACGCCTGAGTTCACTTTTTATTTTTACCAATCTTTGGGAGACGTCAATATAAGATCCTCTAACCTCGAGAGGGCTTCCGTTTCGGCCAGGAGCCCGGCGGCCCCTCGTTCCCGGGACGGTCCGTGGGCCATCCGATGACAGGTCTGGAAACCGGAGCCAGAATGGGAGATGGAACGGATCCTTCCCCCTGAGGCGCACATGCTGGAGCTCTCCCGTCAGGAGCAGGCGCGCCGCCGGTATCAGGCGCAACGGCCGGGATGGCGGCCGGCGGGGGATGTCCTGAACGCCCTGCTGGAGCCGTTGCTCCTCCCCCACGTCCGCGCTCTGGATGCGGGATGCGGGCGCTGGGGGGTGCTGGGCCGGTTCCAGGAGCGGGTGAGCCTGGCCGTCGGGGTGGATGCGGATTTCCCTTCCCTCCGGGAGAACCGCATCCTCCCCCTCCGGGCCCAGGCGCGGCTGGAGGCCCTGCCCTTCCCCGCGCGAACCTTCGATCTGATCCTCTGCACCTGGGTGATCGAGCACCTGCCGGAGCCCCGGGCGGCCTTCCAGGAGATCGCCCGCGTGCTGAAGCCGGGAGGGCATCTCCTCCTGCTCACACCCAACGCCCGCCATCCCCTCGTCGCCCTGGGGCGCGCCATCCCATCGCGCTGGCGCCGCCCGCTGGTGCGCCGCCTCTACGGCCGCGCGCCCCAGGACATCTTCCCCACCTTCTATCGCGCCAACACGCCGGGGGCGCTGCGCCGCCTCCTCCGCGCGGCCGGCCTGCAGGAGATCGCCTGGTTCGAGGTCGAGGATCCCACGTATCTGGCCTTCCATCCCTTCCTCTTCGCCCTCGCCACCCTTTACGAACGGCTCACCGCGTGGCACCCCCTGCGCGGGTGGCGCCTTCACCTAATCGGCCTGTTCGCCCGCCCCCTTGCCGATCCGCCTTCACCCGAATAAAATCCCTCACTCGTTACAGGAGGCCGACCGTTTCGCCCCCCTCCCCGGGGCGCTGGAACCCAGACCGAGGCGCGGAGGTTGCCCGATGACATCCCTGCGCTGGTGGCAGAAGGCCGTGTTCTATCAGATCTACCCCCGCAGCTTCGCGGATGCGAACGGAGATGGCATCGGAGACCTGGAGGGGATCCGTCGCCATCTGGATTACCTCCAGGACCTGGGGGTCGAGGCCATCTGGCTGTGCCCCCACTACCCCTCCCCGCTGGTGGATTGGGGTTACGATGTCGCGGACTACATGAACGTGGCCCCGGAATACGGGACCCTGGAGGATTTCCGCCGCCTCCTCGAAGACGCCCACCGCCGGAACATCCGGGTGATCCTGGACCTGGTGCTCAACCACACCTCCGATCAGCACCCGTGGTTTCAGGAATCCCGCTCCCGCCGCGATCACCCGAAGCGGGACTGGTATATCTGGCGCGACGGCAAGGACGGCGGGCCTCCTAACAACTGGTATTCGACCTTCGGCGGCTCCGCGTGGGAATACGATCCCCGGACCGGCCAGTATTACTATCACTTCTTCTTCAAAGAGCAGCCGGATCTCAACTGGCGGAACCCGGCGGTGAAACAGGCGATGTTCGACGTCGTCCGCTTCTGGCTGGACATGGGGGTGGACGGCTTCCGCCTGGACGCGGTGGGGACGATCTTCGAGGATCCCGCGCTCCCGGATCAGACGGCGCCGATGAGCTACCCCGAGTGGCTGAAGGCGTGGAACGCGGCCACGGATGAGGCAGAGCGGGAGCGCCTGTGGCGCATCCGTCAGGAGATGTTCCGCTATCAGGAGGACCTGCCCGAGGTCCACGACCTGATGCGGGAGCTACGGGCCCTGGTCAACGCCTATGGGGACGTGGTGCTGGTGGGGGAGACGGAGGACCTGGCGTATTACGGGAACGGGGAGGACGAGCTGCATCTGGTCTTCAACTTCCCGTTGATGAAGGCCCCGCGCCTGACGCCGGCGGTGGTGCGGGCGAACCAGCGGGAGCGGCTGGCCGGGCTGCCCCCCGGCGCATGGCCCTGCAACACCATGGGCAACCACGACGTCTCCCGCGTCCTCAGCCGCTACGGGGACGGCCGGCATGACCGGGAGATCGCCCGCATCGCCGCCGCCCTCATGCTCACCCTGTGGGGCACGCCTTTCCTCTACTACGGGGAAGAGATCGGCATGCGGGATCTGATCCTCACCGACCTCTCTTTGTTCAAGGATCCCCTGGGCCGCTGGTGGTATACGGTGGAGCGGGAGCTGTTCGGAACGCCCCATGAGGAGGCCGTGATCCGCGGGGCGCGGTTCGGCCGGGACAAATGCCGGACGCCGATGCAGTGGTCCCGGGCGTCGAACGCCGGCTTCTGCCCGCCGGGGGTGGCGCCGTGGCTCCCGGTGCATCCGAACTACCAGGAGGGGGTGAACGTGGCGGATCAGCTGGAGGAGCCGGATTCGCTGCTTGCTTTTTATCGGCGTCTGATCCGCCTGCGGCAGCGCACGCCGGCTTTGCTCGCGGGCGAATACGTCCCTCTGGCGGAGGATTCCGAGGAGGCCCTGGTCTTCCTGCGCCGGCTGCGGGAGGACGGCTCGGCCTGCCTGGTGGCGATGAACATGAGCGAAGGCCCTGCCCACGTGCGCCTCGATCTCCTGACCTGGGGCCGGTGCCTCTTCTCCACCCACCGGAAGGAGGGCGCCGAGGAAGCCCTCCGGGAGCTGCGGCTGGCGCCCTTCGAGATCACGCTGATGGAGCTCCTCCGGCGATGAGGGAAAGGCGCGGTAGGGTCGACCGGCCGGTCGCCCACCGCGCCCGATCGCCTCACTCCCTCACGGCGTGTAGAGCAAATCCAAATAGCGGTGGAGCAGATCCCGGACCACTCCGCGGAAGGGCAAGGTGGCGGCCATGCCGTAGACTGGGGCCAGGGCGCCCCGCTCCTCCGGGTGTGCCCGCACCCAGGCCACGCTTTCCCGCAGATCCTCCAGGAACCGCTCGGCCACCCCGGGCTGAGTGTGGCGCAGGGTGACCGCGAGGTGCACCGCCGGCGGGTGCTGCAGCGCGTTTAAACTCCAGCCCCTCTGCCCCATCCGCTCCAGCACCCGGTAAATATCGAACTCCTTCGATGTGAAAGCGATGACCCAGAGGGGATCCCCCATGACCTCCAGCCCGGGGATCCGTCGGATCCCTTCCCGGATCCGGGCTGCCGTCTCCAGGATGGCGCGTGTGGCCTCCAGATACCCTTGCTCCCCCAGCGCGATCATCGCCGCCCAGGCCGCGGCGATCAGGCCGCCCGGGCGGCTCCCCAGCAGCGTGGGGGTGGCGTAGAGGCCCCCCGGCCAGTCCGTGGCCGCGAAATACTGATAACGGCGCAGCGCCCTTCCCCGATACAGGATCACCGAGACGCCCTTCGGCGCGTATCCGTATTTGTGCGGATCGACGGAGATCGAGGTCACGCCGGGCAGCCGGAAATCGAAGGGAGGGACGGGATAGCCCAGCCGTTCCGCCCACGGCAGGATGAACCCGCCCAGGCATGCATCCACGTGGCAACCGATCCCGCGCGCCCGGGCCAGGGCCGCGATCTCCGGGACAGGGTCGATGACGCCGTGGGGGAAGGAGGGCGCGGAGGCCACCAGGGCGATGGTGCGACGGGTGATCGCCCGGGCCATGGCCGTCCCATCGGCCCGATAACCTGCATCCACCGGGACGTAGATCAAGCGCAGCCCGAGGAGCTGAGCGGCCTTCTCGAAAGCCGCGTGGGCGGTGACCGGGAGCACCACCTCCGGCCGGACGATCCCCCGCGTCTCCCGGGCCCAGTCCCGATAGGCCTTCATCGCCAGCAGGATGCTCTCCGTCCCGCATGAGGTCACCGTCCCCACGATCTCCTCGCCCGCGGCGTCCGCGCCCAGCATGTGCGCGGTCATGGAGACGATCTCCGCCTCCATCCGCGCCACGCTGGGCCAGAGATCCGGGTGGAGGGGGTTGGCTTGGGAGAAAAGGGCGTAGACGCGGTTCAGGAAGGCCACATGGGGTTCCCCGCCGTGATACACCGCCCCCGAGGCATAGCCCTTCCGCCATCGCGGCTCCTCCCGGGCCGCCAGCGCTTCCAGGTGCCGGAACACCCACTCCGGGGAACGCCCCTCCGGGGGCAACCGGTGGAAGGCGGGAAGATCCCGGTAAGGCTTGAGGAGCGGCTCCAGCCCTCGCAACACCTCCGCGTATTCCTCCTCCAGGCGACGCTCCACCCCGGGCATCGCCCGCACCGGTCGCTCCAGCCGGGCAAGCCATGAACGAAGCCCTCGCCGGAGGAATTCCCACAACCCGCCTTCGCGCAGCATCCCCATCGCTCCTGAGGGATCCACCCTCTCAGACGAAGAGCGAGCGGCGGCGGTGAAGACGGCGATAAATGCCGCGGGTCGCCCGATAAAAGGCCAGGAACTCCCGGAACAGCGCGTCGTAGCGCGCGCGGTTGGCGGGATCCGGGCGGAAGGTGGCGGCGATGGGCACCCGCTCCGGGATCTCCGCCCATGTCAGCTCGCCGAGGGCCACCGCGGCCAGCAGGGCGACCCCGCGCAGGGCGGCCAGCTGCGGCTCCTGCACCGTATGGATCGTCCGGTTCAGGACATCCGCCATGATCTGGCCCCAGATGGCGGAGCGCGCCCCGCCCCCGATGAAGCGGATGTGATCCACGCGATGCCGGAGGAAACCCTCCACCGCCTCTAACAGCCAGCGGGTGTTATAAGCGACGCCTTCGAAAACCGCGCGCACCAGATGTTCCCGTCGGGTCTCCAGGGAGAGGTTGAAAACCCCCCCGCGCAGGGCGCTGTCCTCCACTGGCGTTCGCTCGCCATACAGCCACGGCGCAAACAACAGGCCCCCGCTCCCCGGCGGAGCCTGGGCCGCGAGGGCGTCCAGGAGCGGCTCGGGGAGAGGGGCCGTTGCGGTGGGATCCTGGAGCAGCCGGCCCAGGACCTGCAAGCAGGCTCCTGCCGTCTCCTGCTCGTTGGCGATGAAATAACGGCCGGGGATCGCGGAGGGGAGCGTGGTCATGTTCCGAAGGAGATCCACCCGGCGGAACGGCACGTGACAGGTGAGCCAGGAGGAAGTGCCCAGATAGAGGTGGGGAGCCTCATCCGCCACCGCCCCGGAGCCGACCGCTCCGGCCTGCACATCCGGCGTCCCCACGATCACCGGGATCCCCGGGCGGAGGTCCAGGTCCCGAGCCGCTTCCGGCCGGAGCGGGCCCAGGATCTCCACCGCCTTCCGGAGGTCGGGGAGCTTCTCCCGATCCACGCCCGTCGCCCGGAGCAACGCGGGATGATAGTCGATCCGATGGATGTCCCGGTTGTCCGTGAGCCAGAAGAGGGCGATGGAATCGTAGGAAGCGGCGGCGCACCCGGTCAGACGGAGGTTCAGGTAGTCCTTCGCCTCCAGGAACTTCCAGGTCTCCCGATAGACCTCAGGGCGACGGCGACGCAGATAGAGGAGATGCGCGAACGAATCCTTCCCCGAATGACCCGGGATCCCTCCTGTCAGCCGGATCCAGAGGATCAGGCGATCGAGCCGGTAGCCCGCCACAGAGGGGAAGCCGCCGAACATCTCCTCCACCTCCGGCGCGCCCCGCGCGTCCATCCAGAGGATCGCAGGGGTTAACGGAGCCCCTTCGCGATCCACCGGGACGAGGGTGGACCACATGCCGGTGCAGCCGATGGCGACGATGCGATCCCGGGCCTCCGGGATCCCTTCCAGCAAGCGATGAGTGGCCCGCCGGATGGCCTCCCACCATTCATGGGGATCCTGTTCCGCCCCGCCGTCCGGCAGGAGGGACAGCCGGGTGGGCTCCTTCTCCCAGGCCAGGAGCTCTCCCTGCGTCGAGACCAGACCCACCTTGGGGCCCGTCGTCCCCAGGTCCACCGTCAGGATCCAGCGCTCGCCCGGCATCGCGACTCCCTCCCGGGGCGGAGGAGGGCCTGCCGCTTAGAACCAGCGGGTGATCACCACTTTGCGATCCGTGAAGAAGTATAAGGTGTCCATCCCCTGGCCGTGGAGGTCGCCGAAGAAGGACTGTTTCTGCCCGGCGAAGGGGTAAGGGGCGATGGGGGCGGCCACGCCGATGTTGATCCCCACGTTGCCCGCGCGCACCCGCAGCCGGAACTCCCGGGCCGCCCGTCCATCCCGGGTGAACAGGGAGGCGGCGTTCCCATAGGGGAGGCCGTTGAGGATCTCCAGCGCCTCCTCCAGATCGCGCACCCGGATCACCCCCAGCACCGGGCCGAAGATCTCCTCACAGGCGATGGTCATCTTCGGCTGCACCCCATCGAAGATGGTCGGCCCGATGAAGTAACCGTTGGGATAGCCCGGCACCCGGATCCCCCGTCCGTCCAGGAGCAGCTCGGCTTCTTCCCGCAGGCCGAGCTCGATATAGCGGTGGATCCGCTCCAGGGCTTTGCGGGAGACCACCGGACCCATCTGCACGCCCTCGTCAAGCCCGTAACCCACCCGGATGCGGGACGCTCCTTCCACCAGGGCCCGCCGCAACGGCTCGTGGATCTCGCCCACGGCCATCACCAAGGAACCGGCCAGGCAGCGCTGGCCCGCCGACCCAAAGGCGGAGGAGAGGATGGCGGGGACCGTGCGCTCCAGGTCCGCGTCGGGCATCACCACCAGGGCGTTCTTGGCCCCGCTGTGGCACTGGGCCCGCTTGCCGTGGGCGGCCGCCGTGGCGTAGACATACTTCGCCACCGGCGTGGAGCCCACGAAGGAGACCCCCGCGACGTCGGGGTGGGTCAGCAGCGCGTCCACCACCTCTTTCCCCCCGTGGACCATGTTGATCACCCCGGGAGGGAAGCCAACCTCGTGGATCAGTTCGAAGAGACGGGTTTGCGTGATGGGGCAGATCTCGGAGGGCTTGACGATGTAGGTGTTCCCGGCGACGAGGGCGTAGGGGAAGAACCACGAGGGGATCATGGCGGGGAAGTTGAAGGGCGCGATGCAGCAGAAGACGCCCACCGGCTCCAGGATGCATTCCTCATCGATCCCATCGGCGACCTGGGGCGTGTGGTAGCCCATGAGGGCGGTGAACATCCCGGCGGCCGCCTCGATGTTCTCCAGGGTCCGCTGCATCTCCCCCCGGGCTTCCTCCAGGGTTTTCCCGTGCTCCTGCACGATGGTGCGGGCCAGGTCCTCAAAACGCCGCTCCACCTGGTCCCGCAGGCGCAGGAGATAGCGAGCGCGGACCGGGATGGGGAGGCGACGCCATGATTCGAAGGCTTCCCGGGCCGCCGCCACCGCCCGGTTCACTTCCTCCACCGTGGAGAGGGGGACCCGGGCGATCACCGCATCCAGGGCCGGGTTGCGCACCTCCAGGTAAGTGTCCGTCGCCGACGCCACCCACTGGCCGCCGATGTAGTTCCGCAACACCTCGCTCCCCATAGGTCCCTCCCGCAAGAGGATCTCGCTTGCGCCGAACCTCGTTCCAAACCCATGCCGAAGGCCCGGCGGTCGTGCTAATTAGGAGGAGGTCGAATCTTCCTGCCGCCTGCGCGCGTCATGGCATGCCGCGAATGGATCCTCACCCCTTAGTCCAGACCATGCATGGGGTGAAGAGCCCGGCCGCTGAGCCGGAGGCCTGTAGCTCGAAATGAATTTCGACCGCCATCCCAGCCGGTGCGGAAGCCCATGCCCGTCCGCAGCTGTCTGGATCATAAAGCCCATAAGGTAGCGAAGCCCTTCCCTCCCTTCGGGCGCGCACCGGGCCGCGATCCGCAAGCGGATGCCGTCCGCGTTGCCGCGCCGGGGCGGATCCATCGGCCTCGCCTCCTCCGGACTGAGTGGGGTTCAGGGGCTATCATGATGGCACGGAAAAGAAGGCACCGTCAACGTCTTGACCCCCGCTTCATCGAAAAGGCCGGGGGAGCTCATCGGCTGCTCTACCCTCACTCCACACCCGCTCGCTGACCGCATCTATCGCTCCTCCAGGAGGGGCAGAGAAGAGAGGGCCGGATCCCCATCCGGGGTGCGTCCCGATTTTGTCGGGCCTGGCCGTCTTGCAGGACAACTGCTCGCAGTTGTCCTGCGATTTTGGCCGCGCTTGACAAATCCCTCGTTTTGAGGTATAGGAAAAAGTAAAAGCAAGCGCCGATGGATCCCACCGATCTCGGGGTCCCTGCGACATTCTTCTCTCCCTCCCCTTTCTTCGCCAACCGAGGTCCACCGGTTGCTCTGGACTCCTTAAAAAATCCAGCAGGCTGCGCACCGCCCGGCCGCCGCGTTCCAGGACGTGGGTGTAGATCATGGTGGTGCGGACGTCTTTATGCCCGAGGAGTTCCTGGACGGTGCGGATATCATAGCCGGCCTGGAGCAGATGGGTTGCAAAGGAGTGGCGCAGGGTGTGGCAGGTGACGCGCTTTTGGAAGCCGGCCTTTTGGGCTGCCTGGCGAACGGCGCGCTGCAGGGCTGATGGGTCTACATGATGGCGGAGCTTCCTGCCGCTGCGTGGGTCTATGGCGAGGCGGGGGGCCGGGAAGAGATATTGCCAGCCCAGTTCCCGCGAGGCGTTGGGGAATTTTATGGCCAGCGCATCGGGCAGATAGACTTCCCCGTAGCCGGCGGCCAGGTCTTCCGCATGGAGCAGGCGGACACGTTCGATTTGAAGGCGCAGAGCAGGGATGATCGTTTCGGGAAGGGGGACGATGCGATCCTTTTCGCCTTTGCCATCCCGAACGGTGATCGCTTTGTACTCAAAATCCACATCCTTGATGCGCAGCGGACGCATTCCATCAGGCGCAGGCCGGAGCCATAGAGCAACTGGGCCATGAGTTTGAAAGTGCCGCTGAGATGCTCCAGCAGGGTGAGGACTTCCTGGCGGGTGAGGACAGAGGGCAGGCGTTGTGGGCGTTTGGCGGTGGAAAGGAGGACGGGTTCGATCTCTTTGTGAAGGACCTCGCGGTACAAGAAAAGGAGAGCGCTCAGGGCCTGGTTTTGGGTGGAGGCGGAGATGTTTCTTTCCTGGGCCAGGTGAGCGAGGAAGGCGCGGATCTCTGGGGCGCCCATCTCAGCCGGATGGCGTTTATTATGGAACAGGATGAAACGCCGCACCCAATCCACATAGGCCTGCTCGGTGCGGTAAGAATAATGTTTGAGGCGCAATTCTTCGCGCAGCTGGTCGAGAAGTTTCTTTGTCATCTTGACATTCTAAGAAAGCGGGTATATAATCCAATCAAGAATTTGCGGTTTAGATGGTATGTTGCAGGGATTATAGCGCGTTTTTGACATTTGCAAGCTATAGGCGGTTATAAGGCAAGTTGCAGTTAAAACTCGAGTTAGCCCGCTTTACCCGTAAGGAATTTCGCGTATGACTCTGACAAATACTACTCATCAAACGCTCTCTGGAACATTAGAAAGGGTGTTTGTAATCATTGCATTCGTCTACAACCTCATCATTACGACTTATCTGTGGATACGCATTGCTTTACAACAACCCATTTGGCTTTTTCCAGCACTGTATTTTCTTGAACTTGTGCTTCTTTCTGGGATAGTACTGCTGTTTGTATTTCAATCTTGGCCTCTCCGCATGCATATTATTGCTGGGTCAGCAGGTGTTGTCACTTCGTTTTCAGTGATGGGAGTTTTTTCAGTTGGCTTGTTCTATGCTCCTCTTGCCCTTTTGTTGTTATTAGGAGCTTTGGCCAGCTGGCGAGCCAGCCACAAGCCTATCATCATGCTTCTCGGTGCATACATTCTGTTTGCATTGGTTCAGACGTTCGGAATGCTAATTCTGGCCTCTTTATGAGACTAATGCTGAAAATTGCAATACTTTCCAAGATGCGACCATAAAGCGGCAAAAGCGGGCTAACATGCGCATCCAGCCGACAGGCTTCACCTCGCTGCGCTCGGCTCGCCTGCGGCTGATGCGCGTGCCGTTAGGCGGCTGGACACCCATACCGAAATGAGCATACCTCAGCGAAAGAGACTTTGATGGTGCCTAAGCTACGAAGAATCGTTCTTTTTGTTGTCGGCGGGCTTCTTATCGCTGGCATATTGCTGATCGCCTTCAACGCGGAACTGCGTGGAATGCTATTACTCATTGTTGCTCCACAGTATTTCCGCGAAACTGTATTCTTACGGTTTGCCAATGACACTGGGCAGGATGTATATCTGCTCGGCACGATTCATAGCAACCACCTGAGTACAAAAGACTATTCTCTCTTACACCTTCAAGCAGTTCTGGAACATCTGAAGCCTGATCTTCTATTGGTGGAGAGTCGACCCGATGAACTAGCACGAGATAATTGGGGAGATGGGCCGATTGAAATGCCTTTTGCCAGTCTGACGGCTCGGGCAAAAGGGGTAGAAGTGCAAGGAATGGATTGGTGGGTGATGAATGATAACCACCAAACCAATAGTAAAGAGCGCGAGAATCGAATGTTTCAAAACATTCTCACTAGCCTACCAGGTCACCACACAGTTTTGATTTTAACGGGGTTCTCGCACGTGGAAGGTTTTCGACGGCGTTTTCTGGCGAGCGGGTATCGTCAGATAACCTTTTCGTCATCTGAAAAGCAAGCACTGTTTGACACATCGAATGAAACCCTTATCTTCCCCCATGGTATGACTTATTACATTCAAAAGCGTATAGAGATTGACCAGTTAGAACTCCAAAGTGTGACGGATAATTTTTGGAGAGATCGAATAGCCGATGGCATAGCCCTCCGACAAAGATTCCTAAAAACAATCGCTACGGTAGGTGAACGACAGCAGTAAGACATAAAGTGCTGCCTAACAAGTGGCTGGAGCCGACCGCGCCAAGGTGCCGCAATTCAAAGCCTCATTTCCATTCGTAGCGTTCTGGTAGAGGGCGCGGCGGCTCAGCCGCAGGCCGTTGGGCGCAGATGGAATGAACTTTGAAAAAGATAACGTCTGGCTGCTGGGGCAGGTTGCCTGGCGTGGGATGTTGCCTGCACAGGTGACTTTCGGGCGGTGAATGTTACGGTCAGGGTGTCTTGCCTGGCAGTCTCCGCCCGCTCCTGCTCCCTGGCGGAGTGCTGAGCCGAAGGCGGGTTCGCCTGGTGTGGTGCAGGCAGGTGAAAACGGCTGGGCTGGCAAGGGAGGCGGGTCGGCGCAGGATGTCCGCTCCTGGGTGTGTCCCTGGCTTTGGGGCGGGCTATGTTGCAGGCGAAGGCGACTTGCCCAGGTATATCTTGCCTGCAAAGAGGCGTGAAGGTCAGCGGATGTTCAGGCGGTTGCACTTTGCCTGGCGTTGTGCTATAAAAATCATGGCGTGTGGCAGTATCATCCGCACCTTGCCAGTCGAGAAAAAGGCGCTTGCGGGCATGGGTGTCTTGCTCCAGCAGGGGTGAGCGCCCAACACCGTTTGCAGTGGACAGCGGCTTCGCCGCTGAGGGTATGCGCCGCGAGCCAGCAAAGTAGTTTTTAGGCGAAGGTGTCTTGCCCGCCCCGCCGCTGCCGCTAAAACCAACCGTTGGGCGGCTTGCCGTTGCGTTCTTGCGCAAATCGGCTGAGATTCGTACCATCTTTCAAGTGAGGCTGTGATATGACAAGACAGGGCTTCAATTGGCGAGAGTTTCTATGGCTATCCATTGCGGGTGTCGTAGGGGTAGTCTTGATTATCCCCTACTCATTGACGCTCCAAGCACAAAGGCTCAAAGAGTTGCCCATCCCACTTCAGGTGCTGATCCCAATTCAGGTCGTCCAGAACGCCATCTTTATTGCCATTGCAGTGGGCGTGGGTCTCTTGCTGGCTAAACGCACAGGGCTAGGCGCACCACTGCTTGAGGCGTGGCTCTCTGGTGAGAAGATAGGGCAACGGCTAAAGGCAATCATTCTTCCTGCGATGATTCTAGGGACCGTGGTGGCTTTGGTGGTCATCGTCTTCGACGTTCTCCTCTTCGCATCTCGTGTGCCCAAGATTCTGACTCAAAGCCCACAGATCCCAGCCTGGCAGGGCTTTCTGGCCTCTTTCTATGGGGGCATCACTGAGGAACTCTTCATGCGGCTAGGCCTTTTCTCTTTGCTGGTCTGGCTTCTGACCAAGATTCGTGGCATGGCTCAGGGTTTGCCTAGCCCTATGATCTTGTGGACAGCCAACATCCTCGTCGCTTTGCTCTTCGGGCTAGGCCACTTGCCCGCCACAGCAGCGCTTGTGCCACTCACACCCCTCGTCGTCATCCGCGCTATTGCCCTGAATGGCCCTGCTTCGCTTGTCTTTGGCTACTTGTACTGGACGCGGGGACTCGAAGCAGCCATGCTTGCCCATTTCACGGCAGATGTTGTGTTGCATGCCATTATGCCTCTTCTTGGGTTATAGACTGCCCCAGCGCGGCTCAAGCCCGGAGAAGTGAACCATGAAGACAAAACAGCATTGGTTGTGGTGGATCGGATGGGGGGGAATCTTTCTGGGGATGGGTCTCATCGTGGTTCGAGCGAAATCCCTGGAAGACGCCATCCTTGACTTGCAATTTCGCATTCCGCAAGACCCTATTGCCTTGTTCGGGAACATACTTGCAATCGCTTCCGCACTGTTCTTGATTCTAGTCAGGCTCAGGCGGTAGATGAGGTGCGCGTGTTCCCACTCAGGGTCGCCGCCTAACCCGCGCTTCCAGCCGACGCCGCTCCGCTCGGTCGCTTCGCTCGCTCTGCGCGCGGCTTATGCGCCAGCCGTTGGGCGGCTTGACCGCCACAGAAGAACGCGAAGGATGAAACGCACATTGCTTGTGCTCTTGCTGGTCAACCTGGTTTTGCCGGCTTGCGCGCCTGCGCCCGCGCCCACATTCACACCCGCGCCCAGCGCTATACCCTCGCCCAACGGCACCACCGCGCCGACCCGCACACCCACAGCCACCCCCACCGCCCCGCCGACGCCTATCCCCACGATACGGACTCCGACTACAACAGCGTGTGGCGGGAATCCACCGTCGGGGGCTCAACTGTATCTGAAAAATCCCGGTTTTGAGGAGATGGTTCCAGACAAGGACCACACCTTGGACCCGGCAGATTGGCTGGTGACGGAAGGAAAAACGCGCCAAGGAACCCACGATGTGATCGAAGAGATGCCTGAACTGGCTCAAGTGGTCGGCGCGGAGCGACAGATTCGCCCCTGCGACGGAAACAAAATGCTGAAGATTGACGCGCGGCTCACCCTTAAAAGTTCGGTGATTCAGTATTATCCCGAGCCGATCTCGGCAGGTCGTCTGATTCAAGAACTGGCCGTTCATCCTACACCCAGAGAGTACGTGCAGCAAATCGAAATTCGCGGCGATCCTGATTTTAGAGAAGTTGAAGGGCGGGAGATTTTTCACTTGCGCTGGACGGACGAGGGCATGCTCCTACGCGTTCGCACCGGAAGGCCGGATTTCCAAGGTCAATCGGGATTTTACAGGGTCTTCCCATCCCTGCCGAACGACCGCTGGAGTTTCATCCGCATCACGCTGGAGAAGACCCTCCCCACGCGGGATCCAGAGGGCAGGACAATTTCTCAGTGGAAACTGAGGATCGAGGTGAATGGGCAAACGCTCTTTGACAGCGACCGAGAACGAGTCTACGCGCAGTATATCCAGAGCGCTGAGTTCGTGTTTATCGGCGATGAGACGATGTCAGGCAAGACGCACAAACTCAAGCCATCCGGTACCGGAGATGGGATTGGCATCGTTTATTACGATGCGGTGAGGGCGTGGCGATGAAGAGCGCAGGCACGTTCATAAGCTTCTATTGGTTTATGCCGCCCAACTTGCGCTTGCACCTGACGCCGCTCCGCTGCGCTGCGCGGCGCAGGTGAAGCGCGAGCCGTTAGGCCGAGTGCGACCCGAAGGGACGGCGGGAACACCACGGGCCCGCGCTTCGTCCTTTCCGTAGACGGAGATGAGAGCGAGCGCCATGGGAACGGGAAGGATTGCAGCCGCCGGAATGATTGGCCTCTTGGTCCTTGCGCTCACCGCTTGTGGCGGCGGAGGACGTTCCCGGTCTGATCCCCTCCATGGCACTTCATGGAACCTCATATCCCTCGAGGGAACGGCTCCTCTTCCGGGGACCCGGATCACCGTCACCTTTGACGCGGGAGTCATCCAGGGGTCGTCGGGCTGCAACCGCTTCAGCGGCGCTTATGAGATCAGCGGAGACCGAATCGCAATACACGACGTCCGATCGACGCTGATGGCCTGCATCAAACCGGAAGGGGTCATGGACCAAGAGCAGAAATTCCTTGCGTTGTTGATGAGTTCCGAGGGCTATCAGATTATGGATGGCCGACTTCAGTTAACGCGGTCCGGGCAGGTGCTGTTGACGTTCATGGCCGAAAACTGAAGTCTCGGCTCATGTCTCTGAATGATCGGAGAGGGGCGGAGGCTACCTCCTCTCTCGTCGCACGATCGGTTCAAGCGGGGCAACGGCCCGTGTTTTATGAGAGGGGCTTCAGTTTCAAACCTCCATCCTCGATGACACAAAGGTCGCGGCGAAAGCCGCTCCTACAGGACAGATTTCTTCAGAAGGGGCTTTCGCCCCACCCCTCTATCTTCGAGCTGGCAGGTCGCGGCTGAAGCCCCTCCTCCAGCGTGGATGCCGAAATGAATTTCGGCCTACAAGGGCGATCGGTCGCGGCGGAAGCCGCCCCCACGGAGAGGATGCATCCTCCAAACGGTCGATCCGCGAGGGATCCTGCCCCACAAACCGTTAATCCCCCCACTCGTGTCGGAGACGGGTCTCGGCGATCATCCGGGCGGTCATGGCCGTCCACAGGCGTTCCGGAGTGATGGGCAGCTCGGTCACCCGGACGCCGACCGCATCCCGGATCGCATTGGCCACAGCGGCCGCCCCGGGCACCACCGGCGGCTCCCCAACGCCCCGGGCCCCAAAGGGGCCGTGCGGGCTGGGAACCTCGACGATGCGGGTTTCGATGGGCGGGACCTCCGGGGCGATGGGAAGGGCGTAATCCAGGAAGGAGGCGGTCAGCGCCACCCCGTTCTCATCGTAACGCAGGGCCTCCCAAAGACCCCAGCCCAGACCCTGAGCCGCCCCGCCGTGCATCTGCCCTTCGATCAGCAACGGGTTCAGGGCCCGGCCGACATCCTGAGCCACCACCGCCTCCCGCACCGTCACCCGGCCGGTCTCCAGATCCACCCGCACCCGGACGAGCATGGCGGCGAAACCCGGCGCCTGCTCCCGCTGGGCGGAGGTCCCCCGACCGAACACCGGCTCGAACTTCCCCCCAAACCGCTGGGCCAGGGAGGCCACCTCGCCGACGCGCATCCGGGGCTCCGGAACCCCCCGGACGTAGATCTGGCCATCGCGGATCTCCAGGTCCTCCGGGGCGACCTCCAGATGCTCCGCCGCGATGCGCAGGATCTGCTGGCGGGCCTCCTCCGCCGCCCGCTGCACCGCCAGGCCCACCGTGTAAATGGTCTTGCTGCCCCCGCTGGCTCCGGCATAGGGGCTGGTGTCGGTATCCCCCTGGAGGATCCGCACCTGCTCCAGAGGCACCCCCAGGATCGAGGCGGCCAGCTGAGCCATCGCTGTGTGCGTGCCCTGCAGGTCCACCGCCCCCACGTAGATCCGGACGCTGCCGTCGCGATCCACATGGCACATCGCGGCGGCCGGCTCGAGCCCTCCGTGCCAGCCGCCCACCGCCAGCCCGATGCCCTCCCCGGGCTCCCGACGTCCCTCCCGCCACATCGGATGCTCCCGCAGGGCCTCCAGGCAGGCCCGCAGGCCGATGGGGCCATAACGCTTCCCGCTGGGCAGCTCGTCCCCTTCCTCCATTCCATTCCGCAACCGGAACTCCAGAGGGTCCAGACCCAGCTGGCGAGCCATCTCGTCCATCTGGGACTCCAGGGCGAAGAGCGCCTGAGGAGCCCCCGGCGCCCGATAGGCGCCGACCCCCGGCTTGTGGGTCAGCACCTCGGAGGCCTCGATCTCATAGTGGGGGAAGCGATAGAAGCTCCCCAGCAGGTTCGCCGCGATGCGCGCCGGGGAGCCCGGGAAAGCCCCCGCGTCGAAGATCACGCGGGCCTGGAGGGCGGTGAGGGTTCCATCCCGCTTCACACCGGTCTTCAGGGTGATGATGGAGGCGTGGGCCGGCGTCCCGATGAGGAACTCTTCCTGTCGGGTGAGGGTGAGCCGGACGGGCCGGCGGGTATGAATGGCCAGGGCGGCCACCAGAGGCTCCAGCAGGGTGAACTTGCCGCCGAAGCCGCCCCCCACCGGCATCGGCACCACCCGAATCCGGTTCTCCGGCCAGCCCAGGAAATCCGCCACCTCCTCCCGCACCCCGAAGGGATCCTGCGTGCTGGTCCAGATGGTCAGCGTCTCGGTGGCCGGATCCAGGGCCGCCGTCGTCGTGTGCGGTTCGATATACGCCTGATGCACCGGAGCGGTGCGATAGGTGAGCTCCAGGATGAGGTCCGCCTCTTCAAAGCCCCGGGCGATCTCCCCGCGGGTGTAGCGGACGTGGTCGGAGACGTTGGGAGGCAGGACGGCGGATCCTTCCGGGGCGCTCCCGACGTCCGCCGCGTGGGCCCCGGCGTCCGCCCGCACCCCGGGGCGTCCGCCCGGCCAGATCCGCGGCGCGTCCGGCGCCATCGCCTTCAGGGGATCCACCACGGCGGGCAACGGTTCGATATCCACCTCGACCCGAGCGGCGCCGTCCGCCGCCGCAGCCTCGGTCTCTGCCAGGACCACGGCGACCGGCTGGCCGTAATACACCACGCGCTCCCAGGCCAGCAGCGCCCGCGCGTGGCTCTCCGGCTCCCGCTGGAACCATGGGAGATCCGCCGCGGTCAGCACGGCAACGACGCTGGGGACGGCGCGGGCGGGGGCGGTTTCGATCCGCCGGAGGCGGCCGTGGGCATAAGGGCTGAGGACCATGCGGGCATACAGGAGATCGGGCAATCGAAGGTCAGCGCCGAACTTCAAGCGCCCCGTCGCCTTCAGATGGCCATCCCGCATGGGGATCCGCTGACCGATGGTCATCGCGTCCTCCACCTCCCTCGCCGGGGTCCGGGCATCCATGATACGGATGTCTCTTCAAAGATAGGCTGGATCGCGAAGGCTGTCCAGAATCGCCGGAAGCGAGCGCCTTGCCGTGTCGGGCCAGAGGTGTTACGCTGAGAAGGAGAAGACCCTGGCCGGGCGTTTCGGGGCGAAGGAGGAAAGCGATGGGCGTTCAGGTCCAGCGACGCCTGTTCACCGTGGAGGAATATCACCGCATGGCCGAGGCCGGCATCCTCTCCGAAGACGACCGCGTGGAGCTCATCGAAGGAGAACTCGTCACCATGAGCCCCATCGGAAGCCGACACGCCGCCTGCGTGAAGCGCCTCGTTCGGCTCCTGGATCGAGCCGTGGGAGATCGCGCGATCGTCGGCGCCCAGGATCCCATCCGCCTGGGGGCTCGTTCCGAGCCGCAGCCGGACGTGACCTTGCTTCGCTATCGCCCCGATTTCTATGCCTCCGCCCACCCCGGACCCGAGGACATCCTCCTGGTCGTAGAGGTGGCCGAAACCTCCGCCGACGCCGACCGCTCCCTCAAAATCCCCCTCTACGCCCGCTACGGCATCCCCGAAGCCTGGCTGGTGGATCTGCTGGAAGAACGCATCGAGATCTACCGCCACCCCACCCCCCAGGGCTACCGGTCCCTCCACATCGCCCACCGGGGTGAGACCGTGAGCCCCACCGCCCTGCCCGACCTGGAGCTCAGCGTGGATGAAATCCTGGGATAGCCCGCGGAGGAAAGCGATGGGCGTTCAGGTCCAGCGACGCCTGTTCACCGTGGAGGAATATCACCGCATGGCCGAGGCCGGCATCCTCTCCGAAGACGACCGCG